>JABLTT010045450.1_pt1 | contig 95440 bp, 81 predicted proteins | sample 7160061 | NCBI WGS metagenome assembly JABLTT01 (sample SAMN14651232, study PRJNA627086) | human gut metagenome | isolation source: feces | host: Homo sapiens | reverse complement strand
TCCGAGGAAGACATCATAGCCCAAGGCAAGCACTCCATAGACAGGCTGATGGAAGGTATCAGCGACATGGAGGGTTTGTTGAATTGTAACTCAAAAGTACATGCGGGTGTAAGAAGGAATCATTCTAATATTGGTTCAGATCGAATTTTGAATGTACTGGTTGCGTATTTTCAAAAACTATTCGAGCAAAGATTTGAGAAATGTCCTAATAAAGTGTCTGCCATGCTGGAAAATCTAACGGATGAAACTTGCGAACGCCTGAATCTGGCATTAAACGATGCAATCCCGGTCAAACAGCGTTTTTATAGGGATACTTCAATATTCCAAGAGGCTGATGCGGACAAGGTTTCAAAAAGCATTTTGGGATTGTCCAACGAATCACGCAACACCTTTTTGCATTTTTTGCAGTCTCGTTATAAATATACCTCCTATGGCACTGAAATAGAATCCTTGAACGAATGCTGCCAATCGGATCTGTCCCAACTAAAATTAATCAGTGAGAAATTAAAGACAGAAGCGGCAAACAGAAGATTGATAGAAAAGTATTCCATTGAGAAAATTACAAACCTGATAGATGAAATTACCGCAAAAGTGAAATAGCTATTCCTGTTCATCCTCGAAAGCGATGGTCTGGAAAGGGATATGCCGATGATGAACTTCGTCCCGGGTAACGGCACGGACGGATGTGTTCTATTTGTCTTTTTCCACGTTACGCCCGCTCCCCACCATGCAGCCTGCCGAAGAGGTCGGAAGCGGATGCTGTGGGGGGAAACAGCCCGTATTCCGAGGAATGAATCCAAAAGGTGAAGCCCTTTCACCCACGTTAGGGATTGCAGCAGAAAGCCCACAGCCCGGCGAGGACTTGTAACGGAAAGCCCGACCCGAAGGGGAACGCCCCAATCACCACCCACAAAACTGCTTTTAAGCATACCTTGAAAAAATGAAAACCAAATATTCCTGAGTTTCATCCGTATTCTTTATATTTGTAGGTGACGAAAAGGAATCGCTGTATATCAAGGCTGGAAGCGAGGATGACAGCGGAAAACGTAGATAATTATATGTTATAAACTTAATATCAGGCTCAAGTATGATAGATTTTTACAATGTAGAATTAGAAACATCTTTCTCCTTGAAATATAGTGAGTTTGAAGAATTAAAGCCGATATTCGATGAATTTTATCGAAAAACAGGACTTGCAATAGATGAGTATGGAGATACGAGGTTAATAATAGATAATCTTTTCTTGATTAAGGATATTGCTATTGATTATAACAAGAAAGAAATTAATAAAGAGACTCGTATCCTAATTCAATCATTTATTAAAAATTTAGAGATGATTATCAAAGGTGGCTATCATTTTTTTGTTTCAGGAGATTAGAAATAAGTTTATAACAAGCGGCTTAACCACCCCAAAGGTCGGTTATCCACCGAATATTAACTACCTAACAATAAGCATAAAATTATGAGATACTTAAAAATTATGGGAATATTTGCTTCTATTTTAAGTCTATTGAGTTGCGGGCATGGGAATAAACGAGTTACGCAAAACGACGGTATAAACTCTAATATTCCGGTTGCTGCCCGGATCACGATAGACAAACTGCCGGATGTATTGAGAAACGTGCAGGCAGGAAAAACAGATTATGATTTTATAGGTATTTGTTCCAATGGCGTGGACTGCATCTATTTTGTGCTGGAGAACGGAAAGTTTTACATAGATTTTGAAGCTATGGGCAAAGAGCAGCTTCCTTACATAGATACCTTGAAACAGTTTGCAAAGGAACATAATTATCCTATTGTCGAAACGACCTATAACAATACTCCAGTTGATTACGAACATCTGAAATATGCACCTGTTATCAGCCTGAAAGTTCATGCTGACATAGACAGTATCGTAAAGGTCGGAAGCCAAATTGAGCAGACCATTTTCAAGAATAGTGACCGAACCATTTACGAAATAGTGCCTTGATTTTGCTAATAAAGACATTAAGATTTAGCTGACGAACATTAACAGACTGAAAATATGAATTATTATTCTGTACATTCAAGAGATAATGATACTTGTTTCTATTATGACAAGGACAAACAAATACAGTTGGAATATTGTCCTACTTGTGGACTGCTCACTAATCGGGAAAAAGTAAGAGAGCAAAGTATCGCAATTTATCGTAAAAAAGGAAGATATTTAATGTCGGACACATGGGACGGAGAAACGATTGTATCGGAGCGTTTTGTTGAAATATATAACAAATACAATCTTAAAGGACTTGATTTTATCCCATTGCCTAAAAGTCCGCATTATTTCCTTTTGCGCTGCAATAATATTGTTAGGTATGATTATAATATCAATCTTTACTTGAAAGACAAATGTCCAACTTGTAATCAATGGTATGAAGTATGTCCTCAAGGTATCTTAAACATAAGAATGGAGGATGAAGCAATTATGGAAGTAGACACATTCTACGTCAGTGACATAGTAATAGGAGAAAAAGTTAGAAGGCGCAGAATACTATATGTAACAGATAATATACCGTCTTATTTTAAGATAGAAACAGGTGGAATATTTTTTAATAAGATAGAAAGAATCCGTTAATAAACAGACTACCGTTCAAAAAATAAAAATAAAATGAGCAAGATAATGATATGGGTCGGTCAATTTGATTCCGAGGCTGACTTTGAGAAATATATGGATCAATCGGCTTTCCGTCAATGGTGGAAAGAATACGATGAAGACAATGAGGAAATGCGGTGTCAATTCTGTAAGGAACTTGGCGTGATGGATTATGACGAGGATTTTCTTGTTATGAAATATGTTCAGGCAGGTTTCCCCGAACTGTTAAACCTTATTCCTGCCGATACACAAAAGATAATTCAAGCAGCGGCAGGTAATGGAATTGAAAATATAAACGCTGCCATCATGTATAATTGTCGTGAAGGCATATCTCCTAAAAAAGCCGAGAATACCGTATCTGTGTCATTCTTGGGTACTTTTGATTTTGACCTCAATTTTACAGGAACTACTGCATCAACAGCCGGGTTGAAGTATATGACGTGGATTGGTCATACGGATAAAAGTGAGACCGAGTTCATGGAGTATTTCAACCAAGAACAGTATCTAAAGGAGATAGAAGCGTATGAATCCGGTCAGACCAAGAAACGTCCAAATCCCGAACATCGCTGCCAGTTCTGCAAAGACTTAGGTATAAAATTCTATTATCCAGAGTTTTTGAGAATAAAAATAGACGAAACAAATATTATGAACTCTGTTGAGTTGCTACAATCAGTTATTAAAGATGATAAAGTCGGGTTTATTGAAAGAGTTTTGGATCGAGAGAATATAAATAATAATTCAAATAATTGTGCATTCTGTTATGTACCAAATGGTTTTAGAGATAAGAAAAAAGACCAAAAGATATTTATTTTAACAGAAAGCATGAAAGGACATATAGTTCCCCCACGAAAATATGTTGAAGATATAGGTAGTTACAATGGTTTAAGTTATTTAGCAACCTTTATGTGGGAATAAACGACCAACAAACGGCTGGATTATCCTTAAAGTAGATTTTCTGCCAAACATTAAGGTAAAAAATATGAGAAAAGAAATAATACAAGCAATCATTAAACCATACATGAGGAGCAAGTCTTTCCAAAATAAAGGAGTGCTTTTCATTAAGGATATGGGATTGTTCCAGATAGAAGTCGAAATTCAAAGCCAACGTTATTACAAAGAAGATAATACTGAAAACTTTAGAATAAATTACTCTTTGCTTTGCCGTGAATTTACAGAATTATCGGGCAGGAAATTAGGTTTTGCTGGTGGAAGTATCAAAGAAAAAAGTTCATGGATAGAGATAAGTCCTCAAACAGATATAGAGCGGTTGAAAACATGGCTTTTATGTGAACTTGATTCTATGATGGATAAGTTAGAAAATAAATATTCCCTCGAATACTTATTAGAGATTTGGAAAGAAGATAACACTGACCTTCAATATCCTTTCTTGTTGGCAAAAAATAATCCAGAACGGCTTAATGAATGGATAAACGAAATGAAGTTGGAAATACAAAAAATGGATGCCCAACTTTCGGAGTTGTCTTTCGAGAAATCAGAACAAGAAAAAAGAAATGATTGCTTGGATAAAGAAATGAGAATAGGTGGTATTCATATGAAGATAGATAAAATAGTTTCAAGGAAAAAGAAAATCTTTGAAGCGATGAACCTTATTCAATGTAACACCAATAAATAGATAAACTACTATAATAGTCAGTTATCTGTAACCCACTACTAACGAGAATTAATTTGTATGAAGGTCTTCATTGGAGGTGAATTAGAACATAGTATTTCAGATAAGTTTCGTAAAGCGAGAAACGCTGTATTAGAATACATGAATTGCCTATCTGATATTTCAGATATAAATGAACTGAGTTTCTATGTTTTCTGCATGAAAGGATTTATGACGAACCCATTGAGCAGATATTCAAAAAAGCGCAATCGGATAGAATTGGAGATCCTGCTTTCATTTGATAGTTTTGAAATAGCGAGCGATTCCCAATGCGTTGAAATATTAAAGCAAAGCATCTTCGATTCTATTAAAAACTATAAAAATAAAAACATACCACAACGGTATATTGATGTGATTGTGGAAAGAATGAAGCATATCAATTAATGATTGAATCTGTTAGTAACAAAACAGCACTACCGTTTAAAGCGGGGGGCGCTGACGAACATATTTAGCAACCTAAAAAGAAAAAACAATGAAACCAAGGGATATATTCATTAAAGCCTGCAATGAGATAGCTACTCCTTTTGTTGAAATGGGGTTTAAGTCATCTAAAAGCGGACAATGCTTGAAAAAAGTCTCAAAAGACAAAGACCTGACTTTTGAAATATCGTTTCATTCAAGCGTGTATAATTCATCTTGCAGTGTTACTATATATCCCTTGATTTCGATTGTCAGTAAAAACCTGAAAAAGTGGGTACGAGAAGAGAACCTGAATATAAATGATGACGGCTTAGTGTATCAGAATCATATTGGATACCTATCGCCAATAAGTGAATACAAATCGTGGAACCTTGCCGGACTAAGCTATGATCCATCAGTAAAAACAATAATTGATTTACTTGAAAAGTATGCTTGTCCGATATTTAATTTATTTGAGAATAGGCAAACAGTTATTGCTTTTATTATGCAGCATGGCTGTTGCTTCAATCAATACACGGAAGATTCTCTCCTTGCCCTGCCATATATATTGATGTATGGAGAAAAGGAACAAGCGGAAAATTACTTCAATCACTACCTACATTCAAGCAAATGCCGGAATAAATTTGTAAAAGCCTATTCTCAATTAGATAAAAATGAGGTAATTGATTGTGGATTAAATAATCGCTTCGTAATACTTGCGTATAACCAAAAACTAAAAATAAAGTAGGTAGATAACAAACAGAGAAAGCATCTAAGGTGGTTTATCTGCCAGATAATATTAATGTGTAAATAGACGTAAGAGTAATATGGAACTGATTCAATACCTTAAAACAAATTGCCAGTGGGAAAATCGGGTAATCATAAGTCCGGATGAACTTATGGCGATTTATTCCAAAGCGAACTATCAACCGACTTCAAAATTGATAGATTTCCTTATTTATTTCTACAATCAAGAATTTCAGTTTCCGAATGTGGATGTGCATTTTAATCTAAAGAAAACATTAAACGATAATCCGCATTACTTGTTCTACGACCAATTTTGTGAGATACTCCACGTTTCGGATATTTGTCCTTTTGGAGAATACGAACATGGGTATATGGTCTTACTGACTGATGATAAAAATAATATATACGGTGTGATGGATGATTGTGTTGAACGGTTTGGAAATGATTATTTCAAAATGCTTCACCAACTTTACAGTCGGTGAAGTATTGACAACAAGCGGATAAATTGAAAGGTCGATTTCCCGCTGAACATTACCAGCAGTGAAATAAAATGAAGATGATTATCACATTCAGATGGATAAACTTTTAATTAGAATATTAACTAATATATAATTATTTATTAAAATGAGAACAGAAGAAAATTGTGTGATTCTCGAAGGTGGAGATAATTTATTTCGATATAATCTTGGTCGGGAACTGCCTACGGAATGGTCAATAAACTATTCAAATCCTGAATATACATCAACAAAATTTGGACGGAAAAATAAGATTGGAGCATTTTTCTTTTATGATAAAGATATAGCTGCAAAACAAGTTCTTGCACAGGCTATATTTAATCAACGAACAAGAGGAAATGAATATCAATACGCTACAATTACACATTGCCAAGTAGTCAATGATATAAAACTGTTAGATCTTTATACAGGTTTATATCAATGTTCAAATATGATTAGTGCCCTTTATGAAATAGGTATTAATGTAATATCAGATCAGTTTTATAATTACAGCAAGGAGTTATCATATTTAGAGTTAAACGAGCAGTTTGAATTATTGTATTCAGAAGATCCAATACAAAAAACAAATGCTGCAAATAAAATAAATGAATTCTTTTTTAATCATCCCCCTTTATTCGGACAGTTATTAACCGATTTTGATAACGGAATATACTTTAAGGAAATGCTTATAAATCAAGGATTCGAGGGATATATTTTTATGGAGGAGTTCGCAAGTGATACATATTGTTTATTGTGTTCTGACAAAATATCAGCTCCTATTCATAATGAAATATTCATTGAAGATGATGAAGATTTACAGAGATTGATTGGAAGTATAAAAAAATAGGCAGTTTGCGTATTATGAATATCTAACAAGTAATACTCTTGATCACTACTTAAAGTGGGGATGCTGTCGAATATATTTATTACATTAGAAAAATGAAAAAATATTATTCATATAGGGTCAATAAATACATATCTCAATTACCGGGTAACAATGAATGGATAAGTTTCTATGATATTGGTTCCTCGGTGACACAAGAGGATTATTTATATACCGAAAATGAATTTATTAAGTTATTCATGGATGTGTCTGCGCTGTTCAACATACAGGATTATAAGATAACCGATTTAGAAAACTATGAGAAATTGGATTATCACAATGGAGATAAAATTCAATGTATGAATATCGAGCCTTTGCTCCGTAATATACTACGTGAGAGATAATGGTGCAAATTGCCTTCAAATAAGCTGGAATTTCATTTTGGATATGATTACTATATGTATATCGTCACTTATGACGTTCCAATATCTATGAATGACATAAATACACATCTTATAGTTGAAAAATTTGATTCACCTTATATAAACTAATAAATATTTGATAACAAATAGCGATATTAGTAACCAAGTAAAACAAGTTAAATATGGAAATAAATTTTGTAGCTAATGACATAGTATATGAAGTAACGGAAGATAATTCATTTTTAATAGGTTTCGCAGACGATAAAAATGAACCGAATGAGTATGTTATTGTCGAAAGAGCATTAGAGTTTGACGAACAAGATATTAAATTGGGAATGGATTCATATTATTTTGAATATTCAGACCAATCTAATTCCGGTTATGATTTATGCAGCAAAGTAGTCCTGCATCAAAATGAAATTATCTTTTTAATCAAACATAAATGTGTAGATGATATTACTTCAATAACTGTGTCGTATAAGGAAAATGTAATTGGAGATATGAAAGAGTATAGGAAAATGCTTTCAAATATCTTTGGGGATATTTTGTTTGCTGAATAAATTGCGAACATTTAGCAAAACGACTGAATAAGCGGAACGCTCCCGGATGCAATTTGTTTAGATGGATATTGAGAATGAAAAAGGTTAAAATTGAAATTGATTATAATGAATACGGTTTCCCGATTCTTGAAAGATTGGGAAATCCAAATATTTCCTTTCGCTTAGAAGATTCTAATGAACTTATTATAGAAGGGAATAAAGATGGACTTCGCCTATTAGCTAAAGCATTGCTTGGCATGGCTGAATATGAAAATAACGATGGCTATCACATTCATCTTGATGGGCTTTATGATATAAATGAGGAAAATAAAGTGTTTACAATAAATAAAAGTAAATAGTAGGCGGGGTAATCTGTCCAAAAGCTTGATTATCGCTGTGACTATCATAATCAATCATATATGATAACACTATATAAACAAATCGAAAGCAAAGGGTTGTACTACAAGGAAATGTGGTATGACAATACCGATAAAGTTCTTGTTAAACATACCGGAAAAGTAGGATATGTTGGAACGGTAGTAAAAACAAGTATGACCGAAGAAGAAGCTGATATGCACCTACGTGATTTTAATAGTTCATGTACAAGTGACGGATATATAACATTATCCGATAATCAATCATGTCTGATAGTTGTCCAATTCCCATTAAAGAGCAAGGAGGGTAACAAACGTGATAAATGGTTGAAGGATAAAGTCTCGGAGTATTTAAAAGAGCATTTAGGTTGGCGAGGCATAGGAGTTGTTGAAAGCTCCGGAATAGACAACGGCAAGCTAAATATTTATTGTGTTGTCGTCGATGAAGAAAGAGCGGTATCGGCAATCAAAACGTGTCTAAAAACTTATCGTTTAGATCTAACCCATGCTATCATAGCTGCCCGGAACTGGAACGATGAGAGTTTCAGAGTGAGATATTCTCACAAACCCGTTAATGATTTTTCAGTAATATGATTGATTATAACAAATAACAAACCAACTGAATAAACGGAACGCTATCAAACATTATCCACTCAATATATTTAGAATGAATAAACGGGAAAATAAAGAGCAAGAACGAAAACGGCATTATTATTTCTTCGACTACCTGTTCTGGTTGGGAGAAATAACATGGGAGAACTATCACAAGGTCAATATCAGACAACCCAAAGGAAATGACATGCTGATGGCTTGCATCGTGTCTTTTATCTTTATGCCCATTCTGACCATAGCCGGTCATTTCCTTTATGACCGCTTCGTGTTCGAAGTGTTTTCAGCCGTTCTTCTAATCGTAATGGCTATTGTCATTATTGCGAGTGGCTGGCTACTTGGCAAAATATACCCGCCTTCCCGACGAAAAGCGGTCATGCAGCATTATGCGGGACGTAAGTTCAGCCCCACCCGGCGTAACTTTTTCTTTTTCTCCATTGTTTTGTCCCTTATCCCTGCGATGGTTTTATTATCAACCGCACTGGAAGGTATAACCGGCAAGAAGATGAAGGCGGTGGAGAATGTTCAAGTTGAAGATCAGCAAAGATGGAGTGATTATCTTTCACTGCATTTCATTGTAGGAGCCCGTCAGGAAGTTCCCAGCGAAGTCTTACAACGTCTAATCAATCAAGACAGTCGCACGTTCCGCTACGGGCAACCAGTCTATATCATGCAAGTGCGGGCAACAGAGGGGGATATGGGCGGAGAGTTTCGTGTAGGGTTGTTGAACCATGCCACCTTTGAGGAAATCCAAGATGGTAGCCGGAAGTTTGTCGAATGTACGTGGGTTAAGGGATATACGCCTGACAGCATAAAGATACTGCTGACCGGATGGTATGAAGTGAATAACGCCGGACTTTGCCCGGTGGACTCTCTGGAATGGACGGAGGATATGGAATTTTAAGGAGGCGGAAAGCCCGACCCGAAGGGGAACGCCCCAATAACTACCCACAAAACTGCTTTTGAGCATACCTTGAAAAAGGAAGACTGAATATTCCGAAGTTTCACCCTTATGATATATATTTGTAATTAGTAACTGTATATCAAAATTTGAAGCGAAAATAACGGATCGAAACGTAAACAGTTGAAAAATCATACATTAATAGATTGGGTATATGAATTATTACTGCGTACATTCAAAAGGTAATTTTATCAAGAAACCGAATATGAGAGTTCTGCTTCTACTGCTGTTTTGCAGTGTGCTTTGCGCTTATGCGCAAGTGAGCAGCCGGAGTGATGAAATGTCAGACAGCAGTTTCATTTCTTACAGACTGGAAGGAGAATCGGCGCACCGCCTGTTTCTGCATAAAGACACGCTGCGAGTGGAAGTCAAGGGAATAGGGCTGTTCCCGCATTACACGCTTTCGTATGTGATTGCACAAGATGGCTGTTTACAACGTGTAGGCACACCAAATGCCAGACAGACAGCTACCAAAGGCATAGACATGGACTTGTCAATATCTGCTTCGCTGGATGGAAAATGCCTGAAGCATATTTCAGACAATGAAATACGCATATTGGAGAACAATCGCCCGTATTTCAGAGAACAGGCAGTGAAAAATGTATTAAATGGAATGGATTTGTTGTGGATTTATGACGGTGCGTTTGTACGGGACACCACTGAACTTGGGAGGTTACATAAAACAATCAAGGACAACCTTCAAAATGTACGGATAAAAAAACTGGATGGCAAACAGGCATACTGCCGATACGGCATGGCTGGAATCAACGGAGCTATCATTGTTGAAGGCAAGGTTGCCAACAGAAAGAAAAAGCATTGAAGATTAAAATAGGAAAATGAAGAAATCTATCATAACACTGTTTTTAGCAGCTGTATCCGTTGTAAGTTGCGAGCCGCCCATGCCGCCATCGGACGAGGAAATGATACGGCACTTCAACACGCACGAGGCGACGTTTAACAAGGTGTACGAAATCATGGCGGATTGTACGGAAGGGAGTTTTCACTACCCACCGCTTTCTCCTGATGACATCATTATACTCGATTCAATAGGACAAGAAAGCGAACTACCCGATGAATCGAGTAAAGAACAAGACCTCCCAGTGTATGGGCTGTTGGAGCCGGAGCGAATACTGCTCGATTCCTTGTTGTCAGAGATTGGATGCGGTCTTGTCCTTGTTGACCGCAGGGAATGGGTAACAGCGGATTCGGTATATGTGAGCCTCGTTATGCCGTACTATTCCCACGGCATCGTGGATGCGGGAACATCCAAGAGTTTCGTTTACGATCCCGGATTAAAAAGCCGCCGGAACATCCGTATCACCGAACACGGCGACCTGAACGAGATTTACCGAAGGACATACAACGACACCACGCTGTACAAGCCCGTCAAGGAAGGCTGGTACATCAAGTTAGACCATTCACGATAACCTGAAATGATGAACAAAACAAGATGAAATTAAGATTGGTATTAAGGATATTATGGGGGGTATGCTGTCTGCTGTTGCTGTGGGTGGCTGTCGCTGATTCTATACAATTCTCAAAGCATCCGGAACTTTACCCGATAGGTTGTGAAGGATTAAGTTGGAGCTATGAATCTTCCGAAAACTATATCCTTACGGGCTGGGTGGCGATTGGTTGGAGTGCCATCGGCTTTGTCGCATCTGCCTGCTATCGTTTCAAGTATAGCGGAAAAATACTGCTGGTACATTTTGTACTGACACTACTTCGATGTTGTTGGAATTGTATAGTCATTTATGGATAGATCCTTCCGCTCGTCCTCGAAAGCGATCGTCTTGGCAAGGAATATGCCGATGACGAACTTCGCCCCGTACCCGATCAGCTTGCGCCGCAGCGCTATGAAAGTAGCTCCGGTAGTAAGCACGTCGTCCACGAGCAAGACACACTTCCCCCTGAACCGTTCGGGGTGGAACTCCAGATTGGCGGTGCGGTCTCCGTTCCCGTGCGTGCCCTTGAATTGCGCCCTGTCATAAGCGACAGTTATCGCCCCGTACCCGTCGGCTACTCCCATGTCCGCCGAGAGCTTGCGGCAGAACGCCTCGTACCGGGTGCGGTGCTTCTCCCGTGTGGATGCCGGGACGGGAACCAGCACAGCACGGTGCCTGTTCTCCTGAATCGCCCGGATGCGGCTGGCGGCGATGGAGAAGAGCTTGACGAAAAGGTCGGTCTGCTCGCCGCTCTTGAAACGCCAGACGGCGTTCGACACCTTCTTCCCCTCGAAAGTAATCTTGTCGTTCCGCCGGACGGGGCAATAGTCATAAAGGTATAAACACAAGCTGCCGTCCAAGCGGAAGAAACCCTGAAAGCGGTTGTCGAGCGGAAGGAACGCCTTGCGGAAGTCATTGAAGAAAGTGAAGACAAGGATATTGTTCCAGAAACGTGCCTCGTCCTCGCTGCCGGAATCGAGCCTGTACATGAAGCCCGCCAAGTTCCCGCTCTCGTACAAGCCCATGCCGATGGTCAGGCGGCTGTTGAAGTCGGTCTGGCTGACGATGTACCAGCCGCACCGGGCGAAATGCTCCTCGTAGCCGGAACGGGTCTCCAAAAGGAAATAGAACTTGCCGTCGTCCTCGAAACGGATGACGTACTCGCAACGCAGGCGGCGTGCAATCTTGCCCAAGATGCGGCTCTCCTCCTCGATGACCGCAGGAGTGGCAAGGAAGGTGTATTGTGCGATAAAGACAGCCTCGTCCATAGTGATGATGTTTGGTCGGTTACAAATATGCGAAATGTCCGGCACACGGCAAGCGGAAATGGCGGAAAATATGCGGAAGGGCGTGCGGATATGTAGAGCTTCTCCCTGCTTTTCACCGCCCGGAACGTGACAAGGCTACAAACGTGAAGCAAAACGAGGACAAGCGGTACGGTTTTGATACACGGACATATACAGACCGGTATATTTGCAGGGAAGTATAACCATAAAAACATATCGGGACAATGGAAATAGTAAGCATCGAGAGAAAGACCTTCGAGGAGATGAAGGAACGGTTCGGCAGCTTTTCGCAGCACGTGAGGGAACTTTGCGCCCGCTACCGCCCGCCCGAAAAGATGAACTGGATGGACGGGGCGGACGTGTGCGAGAAATTAGGCATCAGCAAGCGGACATTGCAGACCTACCGTGACCGGGGGCTGCTGCCGTACAGCCAGATCAACCACAAGATTTACTACCGGACGGAGGACGTGGAGGCGTTCGTGGAAGCCATGAGCCGGGAAATGACGGAGGACGAGTGAGATGGAAGTGATCACAAGGGACACGGAAGAGGTACGGGCGTACTTCGAGGCACTGGAGGAAGGCATGAGGTTCCTCGACACGGTAACGGCGCACTTCCGCCCGGCGATGAACGGCGAGGTCTATCTTACGGGCGAGGATGTGTGCAGGCTGCTGCACATCACGCCGAGAACGTTGCAGGACTACCGCACGCAACGGCTGATCCCCTACATATCGCTGCCGGGCAAGACGCTCTACCGCCAGTCGGACCTGCTGCGTATGCTGGAGGAGAACTACGTGGACATGCGCCCAAAGCGCAAACGGGGGAAAACTCCAACATAAACGCACGGGGGTGTGCATCGGGAAATGCAGCAAAGGCAGGAACACCGCATCGGAAGTTCCTGCCTTTGCCGCATTCTGCACCGGGGAAAGGCGTCAAGCCGTTTCCCGGAGGGAGCGGCGCACCCGCTTCCCGTCCTGTTTCCTGTCCTTCTTCTCCAGCACGCTCCGCTGCATGGCGGCGAGGTTGCCGGAGATCGCCCGGAAATCGGAGCTTACCATCCTGTTGGTCACTTCGGCGTAGATCTGGGTGGTGGAAATGTGCTTGTGCCCGAGTATCTTGGAGAGCGCCTCGATGGTGCCGCCGTTGCAGAGATAGACGGTCGTGGCGAAGGTGTGGCGGCTCAGGTGGAAGCCAATCTCCTTGTGGATGCCGCAGGCTTTGGCTATCTGTTTGAGGTGGGTGTTGCACACGCTGTTGCTGGGCATGGGGAAGACAAGGTCGCCCCCGGCAAGCCCTCTGTACCTCTCTATCAGCTCCTTGGCAATCTCCATGAGGGGGACGTTGCTCGATACACGGGTCTTGGTGCGCCGGGTGATGATCCATTCCTCGCCGTCGAAGTCCATGCGCTGTATCTTGTCATGGGTGAGCGTCTTTATGTCAATGTAGCTAAGCCCGGTGAAACACCCGAAGAGGAACATGTCCCGCACGAGGCTGGTCTGTTTCTTGACGCACACGGCGTTAGCCAAGGTGCGCAGCTCCTCTTCCGTGAGATAGCCCCGGTCGGTCTCCTGCATTTCAAGGCTGTACTCGCTGAAGGGGTCGGTGCGGACGATTCCACGCCGCCACGCCTTGTCGGTCAGGCTGAGCAGGGGCATGGTGTATATCCAGAGGGTGTTGGCACTCAGCCCTTTCTCCACCCGCAGGTACTTGTCGAAATCGGTGATGATCTCCTTGGTCAGCTCTTTGTAAGCCATGTCGGTGCGCTTCTTCTTCTCCCAAAGGAAGGTCTTGAAATGGTTGTAAACAGCCAGATACTTGTTGTAGGTGGACTTGGCTCGCTGTCCTTTCTCGACCATCGCCCCGAACTCCCGGTTCATGTTCCCGAAGTCTTTCAGGATGCAGTTCTCCATCACGCCGACACCGAGGAAGGCGTTGCGCAGCTTCTCGGCGGTGACGAAATCCTCTTCCCGGAGGATGCGGTGGTAGTGGTTGGTGAGTCGGGCGGAGACCTCCTTCAGTTGCCCGTTTATCTCGTTTGCCTCGGCGGACTTGCCTTTCGCCTTGCCGTTCTCCCAGAGGTCGGGAGTGACGAACAGCTTGGTTCCCACTGCCTTGTCATCTCCGTCAACGGAGATTTTCACCATGATGGGGGCTTTCCCGTCCCGGTTTCTCACTGCGGATCTCTTGATGTAGAACGAGGTCGCAAACGTACTTCTCTTTGTTTCCATAACTCTAAAATTTTCGTTTCTAAAGGTAGTTACTTATTTCTTACCAAGAGCTATGCAAAACAAGGCAAAGCGATGAAACAGAACTCGTTATGCCTTATATACTCCCTTTTGGAACCGGTAGCTGTTTAGTAGCCGAAATTTGTCTGAAAGGGGTGTTTTCAGGCTTTTTATGCCGAAGCCTGCTTCAACCCGCCCTGCATACAAGATGCTGACCTGCATTTATTTATGTAGAACTTTGCTTTTCTTTGCGCCTTATGCTGATTTTTTGGTGAAAAAGATTATAATCTTATTACAATACAATTATCATAATGAGATTTATCGCAATTAGACTTTTTTATCGTATAAAGTAATTCTGAGGTAGAACAAAAGTAGAAAAAAGGTTATCATAACTTTGTTTAAAGTAATTCCCGCAGAGTAAATAAATAGAATCGACAAATTTTAATCTTTTGATTATAAACACTTTATATGTTTTGTTAGTTCCGCAAAGACTTTGGTAGTTTCCTTTATCGGAATGGCTACACAAGAAGTGCCAGTTAAAGCAAACTTGAATGTTGTGTTAAAGTCTGATACAGAGCAGCTTGAAGAGGTGATGGTGGTGGCTTATGGTACAGCGAAAAAATCTGCATTTACAGGTTCGGCTGCTACTATAAAAAATGAAAAAATAGCGACGAGACAAACTTCAAATGTGACAAATGCTTTGGCGGGTCAAGTAGCCGGAGTACAAACTACGAGTAATAATGGTCAGCCGGGCAAAGATGCTGAAGTGCGTATTCGTGGTATTGGATCTATATCGGCTAGTAACAAGCCTTTGTATGTGGTAGATGGAGTTCCGTATGATGGTGAAATTTCTGCTATCAGTACTTCTGATATAGAATCAATGACAGTGTTGAAAGATGCTGCTTCTAATGCTCTGTATGGTGCACGTGGTGCTAATGGTGTAATCTTGATTACTACCAAGCGTGGTAAGAGTGGGGAAGCCCGTGTTACTTTTGACGCTAAATGGGGTGTGAATAAACGTGGAGTACCTAATTATGAAACAATTACGGATCCGGCTACATTCTATGAATTAAACTATTCTTCTATTTATAATGCCGATTTGAAAGGATATGCGGCAGCCGGAGATTTGGCTAAAGCTAATGCGTACGCTAATCAAGCAATGCTTTCTTCTACATATTTGGGATATCAGGTGTATTCCATTCCTCAAGGACAGCAACTGATCGGTATGGATGGCAAATTGAATCCTAATGCGACATTAGGTTATTCTGATGGTACATATTATTATACTCCGGATAATTGGTCGGATGAAATTTTTGAAAATAACCTGCGTCAAGAGTATAATTTAAGTATCAGCGGTGCGACTGAAAAAATGAATTATTATATGTCGGCCGGCTATTTGGATGATAAGGGAATTGTTCCTAACTCTGGTTTCCAACGTTATTCTGCACGTTTGAAAGCTGACTATCAAGTGAAGCCTTGGCTGAAGATGGGAGGAAATGTATCATTTACTCATTATGATAGCCGTGAACAGGATACTGAGGGTGGTACATCAAATGCAAACATCTTTTATGCATCAAATATTATGGGAGCCATTTATCCTATGTATGTTCGTGATGCACAGGGCAATATTATGGTAGATAATCGAGGTTTCCTTCGTTATGATTATGGAAAGCCAGGACAAGATTCAAATGGTAGCCGTAATACGATTCCTAATGCAAATCCGTTGGCTAGTTATATGCTGGATAAAATGAAATATTCGGGTGATGTGGTTAGTGGAAAATGGTCTGCTGATATTGATATTTGGAATGGAATCAAGGCAAAAGTGAATATAGGTGTTGATGTAAATAATGTGCGTGCTACAGAGATGGTTAACCCCTTCTACGGACAGTATTCTGAAACTAGCGGAGTCGGAGGTTTGATCGGCGTATCTAGTGAGCGTACATTTAGTGTAAATCAGCAGTATTTGTTGACATACAACAAAACATTTAATGATGTTCATAATGTGGATATTTTGGCCGGACATGAAAGTTATGACTATAAATATCAATATTTGTACGGACAACGTGAGAAATTGTATGATCCGAATGTTCCTGAATTAGGCAATGGTATTATGAACCAGAGCAATAATTCATATTCTCGTAATTATGCAACAGAAGGATGGCTGTTCCGTGCACAATATGACTATGATGGACGGTATTTTGTTTCAGCTTCTTTCCGTCGTGATGCTTCTTCTTGTTTTCACCCGGATAATCGTTGGGGTAACTTCTGGTCTGTAGGAGCTGGATGGTTATTAAGCAAAGAGAAATTCTTGGAAAACCAGTCTTGGATTGATATGTTGAAATTTAAAATCAGCTATGGTTTGCAAGGTAATGATAACTTGATGTTCCAAGGTGGTTTGTACCGTAACTACTATCCGTATCAAGACCAGTATACATTGGCAAACAGTAATGGCGATTTTTCAACTTCTCTATATTATAAAGGTAATAAGGAAATTACTTGGGAAACTTCACACAGCTTTAATACTGGATTTGATTTCGCTTTTTGGGGTGGTAAGTTAGGTGGTTCTGTTGAGTACTTCTCACGTAAAACAACCGATATGCTTTATTTCAAACCGGTAGCAGCTTCAATGGGTTATTCCCGTTTTCCTGAGAATGTGGGGTCAATGGTAAACCGTGGGGTTGAATTGGACTTGTATTCCAATATAATTGAAAACAAGAATTTTTCCTGGAATGTAAACTTTAATCTTACACATTTTAAGAATAAAGTCTTGGAATTATCTCCAGAACTGAATGGACAATTGATTGACGGTGCCCGGATTTATCGTGAAGATGAGTCTATGTACCAGCTTTATTTACCTAAATATGTAGGTGTGGATTCTGAAACAGGAGAGAGTCTGTGGGCGCTGGTGACTCCGGATGAGAATGGTAATACAGTTACGAAATCTTATTCTGTCGCTTCTGAAAACAGATTCGCATCAGGTGATATTCTACCTAAAGTTTATGGTGGTTTTGGAACAAGTGTTACAGCCTATGGCTTTGATCTCTCTGTTTCGTTTGCATATCAGCTTGGTGGACGTATTCTGGACTATACTTATCAAGGATTAATGGATGTGGCAGCCACGGGTAGTGCTTTGCATAAAGATATGTTAAAAGCATGGACTCCTGAAAATAAAAATACGGATGTTCCTCGTATGAATATTAATGACCAATATACGAACAGATTAACAGATCGTTTCTTGACTAGTTCGGATTATTTAAGCTTGCAGAATATTACATTGGGTTATACTTTGCCGAAGAGTCTGACACGTAAAATGCAGATTGACGGTGTCCGTGTATTCTTTGTTGCAGATAATGTGGCTTTGCTGACAGCTCGCAAAGGGTTGGACCCACGTCAAGGTTATGTGGCTGCTGACAATGTATATTCACCTATCCGCACAATTTCCGGAGGTATATCTTTAAATTTCTAATTTAGCAACCCATTTTTAAGAATATGAAATTGTCAAATAAATATATAGCATTTGCAAGTGTCGCTTTATTAATGGCATCTTGCGATTTGGATAAATTTCCTGAAGGAGATTACATATCTGAAGAACAGAAAGAAGATATAATCAATGGCAGACCTAATTTGATAACTGCTGAAGTGAACGCTATGGCAGCCAAATTAAATACTTTTGGTACGATTTCAGATGATGCCACTACTTATCATAATGACTATGGTATTCCTGCGGTATCTATGATATTGGAATCAGGAGGGCAGGATTTGGTTGCATTGGTTAATGGATATAACTGGTTTAATACATCTCAGAATTATAGTGACAGAGTATACGATAGTTCAAGCGATGAATTGATTTGGAAAACGTTCTATAATCACTTGAAAGCTGCAAACAATGTATTGAAATTGATAGCGGCAGATACGGAAGATTCTTCTTTGAAGGTTTATCGTGGCCAAGCTTTAGCTGCTCGTGCTTATGACTATCTGAACTTGGTTCAAATTTATCAGTTTACTTATGCAGGTCATGAAAATAGCCTGGCAGTACCTATTGTTACAGAAACAATGACTGATGAAGATATGCAGAATAATCCGCGTGCAACTGTACAGCAGGTGTATGACCAGATTATGAGTGACCTGAATACGGCTGCTGATTTATTGACCGGGTATGATAATGGCTCAAACAAAGATCAGATTGATGAGGCAGTAGTTTATGGATTGCGTGCTCGTGCTAATCTGTTAATGCAAAAATGGGCGGATGCAGCTAAAGATGCAGAACGTGCCATTGCTGGCGGTACACCTCAGACTTTAGCCCAGGTATCTACTCCTACCTTTAATTCAGCATCGGCAAGTTCATGGTTATGGGGAGTGATGATTACGCCTGATAATGATGTTGTCCAGACAGGTATTATCAACTGGCCTTCGCACTTGTGCTCTTTTACCGGGAACGGTTATACTTCAGGAGTGCCTGATGGATATAGAAAGGTGAATTCTGCATTATATGATTTAATACCCGAAACAGATATCCGTAAACAATGGTTCTTGTCTCCGGATAATAAATCTTCATTGATTGATAATGAGCAGATTGAGGGTACTTCCATCGTTGAATATTTTGGTTTGACTCCGTATGTAAATACAAAGTTCGGAGCTTATCAAAGTATATTTGGTAACACAACCAATGCGTCAGACTGGCCTTTGATGCGTGTTGAAGAAATGTATCTGATAAAGGCTGAGGCAGAAGCCATGGGTGGTAATCTGAGTGGCGGAAAGAGTACATTGGAAAATTTTGTACGGACATATCGGGATCCTTCCTTTACAAGTAAAGCTAATTCGGCACAGGATTTTCAGGATGAGGTTTGGTTGCAGCGTCGTATGGAACTTTGGGGAGAAGGTTTCTCACTGTTCGATATCCTACGCTTGAAAAAGCCGGTGGTTCGTAAGAATACGAATTATGACCCGTCTGTACAATATAATTCAGCAGCAGAAGCGCAGATCCTGATCTATCGGATTCCGCAATGTGAAATGGAAACCAATTCCGGAATCAGTGACACTGATAACAATCCGGCTGCTCCACAACCACAACTATAGGGAATAACTGTAATAAAAAAGAGGATGACGTTCAACGTTCATCCTCTTTTTTTGTTATATTTGTCGCGAACTTATTTAGATTGATAGATAAATGAAAGAATTTGTAATTTCTGAAGCACAGGTTGAAACTGCCATCTTAGTTGGTTTGATTACTCAGACACAAGACGAGCGTAAGACCAAGGAGTATTTGGATGAGTTGGAGTTCTTGGCCGAAACGGCCGGAGCAACAGTGGTGAAAAGGTTTACTCAGAAACTGCCTGCTGCCAATTCCGTGACTTATGTCGGTAAAGGAAAGCTGGAAGAAATCAAGGAATATATTCATCAGGAAGAGGAAAATGAGCGTGAAGTCGGAATGGTGATTTTTGATGATGAACTTTCTGCCAAGCAGATACGTAATATAGAAGCTGAACTGAAAGTGAAGATTTTGGACCGTACTTCGCTGATTCTGGATATTTTTGCCATGCGGGCTCAAACTGCAAATGCTAAAACACAAGTGGAACTGGCCCAATATAAGTATATGCTGCCTCGTCTGCAACGTTTGTGGACTCACTTGGAGCGTCAGGGAGGTGGATCCGGTGCTGGTGGAGGTAAAGGCTCTGTGGGATTACGTGGCCCGGGTGAAACTCAGTTGGAAATGGACCGTCGTATCATTTTGAATCGTATGTCATTGTTGAAAGAACGGTTGGTTGAAATTGATAAACAGAAGTCCACTCAACGTAAAAACCGTGGGCGTATGATACGTGTAGCTTTGGTAGGGTATACCAATGTGGGAAAATCTACTTTAATGAATTTGCTTTCAAAAAGCGAGGTCTTTGCTGAAAATAAACTTTTTGCAACATTGGACACCACAGTACGCAAAGTGATTATTGAGAATCTGCCATTTCTGCTTACAGATACCGTAGGATTTATCCGTAAATTACCAACGGATTTGGTTGATTCCTTTAAATCAACCTTGGACGAAGTGCGTGAAGCTGATCTGCTGATTCATGTGGTGGATATTTCTCATCCGGATTTTGAGGAACAAATTTCTGTGGTTGATAAAACGATTGCTGATTTGGGGGCAGGTGGAAAGCCTACCATGATTGTTTTTAACAAGATAGATGCTTATACCTATATAGAGAAAGCAGAGGATGATTTGACTCCTAAAACCAGGGAGAATATTACATTGGAAGAACTGATGAAGACATGGATGGCAAAATTGAATGATAATTGTATCTTCATTTCTGCCAGAGAGAAAATAAATATGGATGAATTGAAGACTATTATATATAATAAGGTGCGCGAGCTACACGTACAGAAGTATCCTTATAACGATTTTCTTTATCAAACCTATGATGAAGAATAAATACATATAGAAGATGAAAACTTATCGTTCACTTACACAAGAAGAAATACAACAATTAAAAGAGAGATCATGCACTGCGGTTGATTGGGATGAAATTGAAGTAGTAGAGAACTTTAAGACGGACTATATTTATCATACCCGTTTTTCCGGAAAGGTCAGATTGGGGGTCTTTGAGGATGAGTTTACGTTGGCAGGTGGCATGCGTAAACATTCCGGATTGTATCATGCGACCTTGCATAATGTAACGGTGGGCGATAATTGTTGTATTGAGAATATAAAGAACTATATAGCCAACTATATCATTGGGGATTATGCATTTATAGAGAATGTAGATATCATTCTGGTAGATGGCCGGAGCAAGTTTGGGAATGGCGTTGAAGTAGCTGTATTGAATGAAACGGGTGGACGTGAAGTGCCTATTCATGATCGTCTGTCAGCGCATCAGGCCTATATTCTGGCATTGTACCGTCATCGTCCTGAATTGATTTGCCGGATGAAAGCCATTATTGACCGGTATGCTGAAGAGAATGCTTCGGATACAGGTACTATTGGCCACCATGTTACCATTGTTGATGCGGGATATATAAAGAATGTACGAATAGGTGATTATTGTAAGATAGAAGGGGCGGGACGATTGAAAAACGGTAGCTTGAACAGTAATGAGCAAGCGCCTATTCATATCGGCTATGGAGTGGTATGCGATGATTTTATTATATCAAGCGGCTCCAATGTGGAAGATGGAACTATGTTGACCCGTTGCTTTATCAGCCAGGCATGTCATTTGGGACATAACTATTCTGCATCTGATTCTTTGTTTTTCAGTAATTGTCAAGAAGAGAACGGTGAGGCATGTGCCATTTTTGCCGGACCCTTTACGGTGACTCATCATAAGTCTACTTTGCTGATTGCCGGAATGTTCTCTTTTATGAATGCGGGTTCCGGCTCTAATCAAAGCAACCATATGTATAAGTTAGGTCCGATTCATCAGGGAGCTATGGAGCGTGGGGCGAAGACTACTTCCGATTCTTATATTTTATGGCCCGCACGTGTAGGTGCATTTTCTTTGGTTATGGGGCGTCATGTGAATCATGCCGATACTTCTAATCTGCCTTTTTCTTATCTGATAGAGCAGCAAAATACCACTTATCTGGTGCCAGGGGTGAATTTGCGGAGTGTAGGTACGATTCGGGATGCTCAAAAGTGGCCTAAACGTGACAAACGTAAAGATCCGAACCGTTTGGATCAGATTAATTATAACCTGTTGAGTCCCTATACTATTCAGAAAATGATGAAAGGGCGTAGTATTCTGAAAGAATTACGTAAAGTATCCGGAGAAACTTCAGAAACTTACTCTTACCAAAGTGCGAAAATTAAGAATTCTTCTTTAAATAATGGCATTCGTTTTTATGAAACGGCTATTCATAAATTTTTGGGTAATTCATTAATCAAGCGTTTGGAGGAGGTTCGTTTTAGCAGTGATGAGGAAATCCGTGCCCGGTTGATTCCTGATACAGAGATAGGGACAGGAGAATGGGTGGATATTTCCGGATTGATCGCTCCTAAAAGTGAAATAGAGAAGTTGATGGCAGATATAGAATCTGGAATCCTGACTAATGTGGATCAGATTCATGACCGTTTTGTTGAGATGCATCGTAATTATTATACATACGAGTGGACATGGGCGTATGGGAAGATGCTTGAGTTTTATAATCTGCGTTCCGATGAAATAACGGCAAAGGATGTTATTGCTATCGTGAAGAAGTGGCAGGAGGCTGTTGTCGGATTGGATAAAATGGTCTATGCCGATGCGAAAAAGGAATTTTCTTTGTCTGCTATGACGGGGTTCGGTGCAGATGGATCACGTGAAGAAATGGAGCAGGATTTTGAACAGGTGCGTGGGGTATTTGAAAGTAATCCGTTTGTGACAGCGGTATTGCAGCATATTGAAGCGAAAACAGCGTTGGGTAACGAGTTGATAGAACGGATTGCTTCTATATGATATTTTTGATGAGAGTATCCAGACTAAGATGAACCTTCGGAAAAGTTACAGATGGTAGTTACATATAAAAAGAGCCGTATGAATGCTGGAGTAGTCATACGGCTCTTGCTATTGGATGACATTTGAGCTTGTTGGGATACTTCCTTTTTATTTTTTTACCACAGGTAGTATAACTCTGCTTGCAGCTCCTTGCTGATGATAAATTTTGATCTTTTGTTTCATCACAAAATCTTCTACCGTACAATGATAGGTATCAATAAACCTTTGTGGATTGCGGTCAATAATGGGGAACCAGGAACTTTGAATTTGAATCATCAGTCTGTGTCCCGGCAGGAATGTGTGTGCCACATCATACAGTGTGTAATTAACCGGAGTTATTTCTTCCGGTTTGAAAGGCAGGGAATTGTCGAATCCCTTACGGAAGCGTCCTCTGAATAATTCGCCACGAATCATCAGCTGGTACCCACTCATTGGGTAGTCACTCTTTAAATAACTGCGTGCAGTTTTGGAATATTCAAATTTTTCAGGATATACATCAATTACTTTCACCATAAAATCAGCGTCAGTACTACTGATGGCAGTCATTAATTCCACTTCTATAGGACCGGCCAATGTTAATGTATCACATAGCGGCTCCGTCATGAAAGTAATGACATCGGGACGTGAAGTAGCAAAGCGTTGGTCATCTACCATGAATTCTTTTGTCCGGTAAGTGGTAGGGTTTGCCGTATAGGGTACCGGACGTGACATATCTGAAATATATTCTGAATAAGACTCTTGTTCTGCCGGTGCTTGTGTGGATACTGATCCGTTCTTATGTATATAATAAGGTGTACCGGCAGTCTTTTGTACAGGCCATTCGTCGTATGTTTTCCATTCGTTTTCACCTGTATGGAATATATTTACTTTATGCTTGGGCTTTTCTCCCTTTCCTTCCAGGAAATATCGGAAAAAAGGATATTCTATTTTGTCCATGTAATAAGCCGAAGTGCTTTTACCGAAATACAGATTACCGAAACCTTGGAACCCGCGTACTGTCCATGCTCCATGCCACCAAGGACCGAATGTCAGATATAAATCTGTGTCCGGTGATTGCTCTTTGATGGCTTTATAAAGATTCCAGGCTCCGTAACAGTCTTCGGAGTCATACAGTCCACCTACCACCAATATGGCGGGCTTCAAGTTATAACAGGAGGTGCGTGCATCGCGCTCTTTCCAGAAATCATCGAAATCAGGATGGTTTTTGATATCATTCCACAATGTCTGTGTGGTATCACGTACCAGGTCGTCTACATTCTTAAAGGTACCGAGTGCCAGAAAATCTGTGTAAACATCATTCTTTACAATTTGGTTCATCACTCCTTTTCCCATGTGGCGTCCTTCCAGTCTGGGAAGGAAATTAGTGGTTTGCAGCAGGGTGAAGGCTCCGTTGTGATGACGGTCATCTCCACGGAACCAGTCAGTAACGGGAGCTTGCGGAGAAACAGCTTTCAAAGCCGGATGATTGGAGGAGGCTGTCATAGTGGCATAGAAACCATCATAACTGATTCCCCATGTTCCTACATTTCCGTTATTATATGTGTTGTGAATCAACCATTCTATGGTATCGTATGTGTCCGTAGCTTCGTCTATATTCTTTTTATCTTTCTTACCCTTTTTGTTTTTGTTGAGAGGGCGTACTTGGATAAATATTCCTTCACTCTTATGTCGTCCACGTACATCTTGGAAGACGATAATATATCGGTGCTCTATATAGTTTTTCAGATTAGTTCTGAAATGACGGTCAAATCCTTCTCCGTATGGGGAACAAGAGTAAGGGCTGCGGTGCATCAGGATAGGATGCTGCCTGCTGTTGTCTTTCGGTTCGTAGACAGCGGTGTAAAGCTTGATTCCGTCACGCATGGGAATCATGACTTCCCGTTTCGTGTAGATTTCCTTCAGTTTGAGTTCGATACTGTCCGGTTGGTTTTTTGCTTGGGTTTGTGTCCATCCTCGAGGGATGAGAAAGCATAACAGTAATGAAGTAATAAATAAGAATTTGCCTAATCTTTTCATGTATAATGTGATGTTATTTTAATGAGTTGGCAAAGGTAAGGACATTCCTTGAAAGTTTTCACGCTAATTAAGGAAAAATTTCGATAATAGTTACTACCTTTGTCACACTAATAACTTTTAACTAAAATAAGTATCAATATGGCAACACCTCCGTTCCACTATCAGCACATGTTCCCGTTGGGACCTGATAAAACCGAGTATTATTTGCTGACTAAAGATTATGTGTCAGTAAGTGAGTTTGAAGGAAAACCTATCTTGAAGATTGAAAAAGAAGGTCTGACTGCTATGGCTAACGCTGCTTTCCGTGATGTTTCTTTCTTGCTTCGCCGTTCACACAATGAACAGGTTGCTAAGATTCTGAGTGATCCCGAAGCCAGTGATAACGATAAGTATGTAGCATTGACTTTCTTGCGTAATGCGGAAGTTTCAGCTAAAGGCAAATTACCTCTTTGTCAAGATACGGGTACTGCTATTATCCATGGTGAGAAAGGTCAGCAGGTATGGACCGGCTATTGTGATGAAGAAGCCCTTTCCTTGGGAGTTTATAAGACTTATACGGAAGAAAATCTTCGTTATTCTCAGAATGCTCCTTTGACTATGTACGATGAGGTGAACACCAAATGTAACCTGCCTGCACAAATTGATTTGGAAGCTACTGAAGGTATGGAATACAAGTTCCTTTGTGTGACTAAAGGTGGTGGTTCGGCGAACAAGACCTATTTATATCAGGAAACGAAAGCTGTATTGAATCCGGCTACATTGGTTCCTTTCCTTGTTGAAAAAATGAAGACTTTGGGTACGGCTGCTTGTCCTCCTTATCATATTGCATTTGTAATCGGTGGTACATCGGCAGAGAAGAACTTGCTGACTGTTAAGCTAGCTTCTACTCACTATTATGACGAGTTGCCTACTACCGGTAATGAATACGGGCGTGCTTTCCGCGATGTGGAACTGGAAAAACAAGTATTGGAAGAAGCTTATAAGATTGGCTTGGGTGCACAGTTTGGTGGTAAGTATATGGCTCACGATGTCCGCATCATCCGCTTGCCTCGTCACGGTGCTTCTTGTCCTATCGGTCTGGGCGTTTCCTGTTCTGCTGACCGTAATATAAAATGTAAGATCAATAAAGATGGTATCTGGATTGAAAAGATGGATGATAAACCGGGTGAGCTGATTCCGGCAGAACTCCGTGAAGCCGGTGAAGGCGATGTGGTTAAGATTGATTTGAACCAACCGATGGCGGATATCCTGAAAGAATTGACCAAGTATCCGGTAGCTACCCGTCTGTCATTGAACGGAACCATTATTGTAGGTCGCGATATCGCTCATGCTAAATTGAAAGAGCGTTTGGATCGTGGCGAAGATTTGCCGCAGTATATCAAAGATCATCCTATCTATTATGCCGGTCCGGCAAAGACTCCGGAAGGTATGGCTTGTGGTTCTATGGGCCCCACTACAGCAGGACGTATGGACCCGTATGTGGATTTGTTCCAGTCACATGGCGGTAGCATGATAATGTTGGCAAAAGGTAATCGTAGCCAGCAGGTAACGGATGCTTGTAAGAAGTATGGCGGTTTCTATCTGGGCTCTATTGGTGGTCCGGCTGCTATCCTTGCTCAGAATAATATCAAGAGCATTGAGTGTGTGGAATATCCGGAATTGGGTATGGAAGCTATCTGGAAAATTGAAGTGGAAGATTTCCCGGCATTCATCTTGGTGGACGATAAAGGTAATGACTTCTTCAAGCAGTTGAAGCCGCGTTGCCTTGGAAATTGTAAATAATTAAATTATTCCGTAATAATACTAATACAGCCTTCCTCCCTTTAAAGGCGAGGGGGCTGTTCTGTTTTTTATTTAATTGGTGTTATCCGTTACCTTAATAATATGATGAAAAAACTACGATTGTTGTTTGTGCTGTTATGGATGACAAGCAACTTATTTTCTTCTCCTGTTACAGGATTATTAGAGCGCATCGACAAAGGAGCTTCCTCCAAATTTATTATTGAACGTCAGAAATCGGAAACTGATTTTTTTGAACTCGATCAGAAAGGTGATAAAGTAATTATCCGGGGTAATGACTATGTAAATATTGCTACCGGATTGAATTGGTATTTGAAATATTATGCAGGCATACATCTTTCTTGGAATGGAATGACTGCAAAACTGCCTGCTGTTTTGCCCCCTGTGACTAAAAAGGAACGGCATGAAACGGATCTGCCCTATCGTTATGATCTGAATTATTGTACTTTCTCTTATTCCATGGCTTTTTGGGACTGGGAGCGTTGGGAAAAGGAGATAGATTGGATGGCGCTTCACGGTATCAATCTTTCCCTGGCATTGACAGGGACTGAGTCGGTTTGGAGAAATGTACTTCTAAAACTGGGATATACTAAGGATGAAATTAATGAATTTGTAGCCGGACCGGGTTTTACAGCTTGGTGGTTGATGAATAATCTGGAAGGGTGGGGAGGACCTAATCCTGAAAGTTGGTATACCCGTCAGGAAAAACTTCAGAAGAAGATTGTAAAAAGAATGCGTGAATATGGCATCGAACCTGTGTTGCCGGGATATTGTGGCATGGTTCCTCATAATGCAAAGGAGAAATTAGGATTGAATGTTGCTGATCCCGGATTTTGGTGCAGCTATCATCGTCCTGCCTTTTTACAGCCGGAGGATGAGCGCTTTGAAGAAATCTCTGCTTTGTATTATAGAGAACTGACAAAACTGTATGGAAAAACAGGTTTTTACGCTATTGATCCGTTTCATGAAGGGGGAAGTACTCAAGGAGTAAATTTGGATGCAGCCGGTAAAGCCATCATGAAAGCCATGAAAAAAACAAATCCGGATGCTGTGTGGGTGGCTCAGGCATGGCAGGACAATCCTCGTACTCCGATGATAGAGCATCTGGAAGCAGGAGACCTGTTAGTCTTGGACTTGCATAGCGAATGCCGTCCGCAATGGGGGGACCCGGCGTCAGAGTGGTGTCGCAAAGGAGGATACGGGCAGCATGAGTGGGTGTACTGCATGTTGTTGAATTTTGGTGGTAACATTGGGCTTCATGGTAAAATGGATGCGCTGATTGATGGCTTTTATGACGCGAAAGCAGATGTTCATGCCGGAAGGACATTGCGTGGAGTAGGGATGACTCCGGAAGGTATTGAGAACAATCCGGTTATGTATGAGCTGGTGATGGAATTGCCATGGCGTGAACATCGGTTTACTCGTGATGAGTGGTTGAAAGGATACGTATATGCTCGTTATGGGGTAGAGGATGAGGCTTTGCAACAAGTTTGGGATTTATTAGGTAACGGTATTTATAATAGTCCCAAGGAGAAAATACAACAGGGAACGCATGAGTCGGTATTCTGCGCTCGTCCGGGGTTGGATGTATATCAGGTATCCAGTTGGTCGGAGATGAAAGAATACTATAATCCGCAGGATGTGATAGAGGCTGCCCGACTGATGGTTTCTGTGGCTGATAAATATCAGGGTAATAATAATTTTGAATTCGATTTGGTGGATGTGCTCCGGCAGGCATTGGCAGAAAAGGGGCGTTTGATGCAAAAAGTGGTAACGGCTGCGTTCCGGGCAGGAGACAAGCAAGTATTTGAGTTGGCTTCACAGCATTTTCTGCATCTTATTCTATTGCAAGACCAGTTGTTGGGTACCCGGAAAGAATTCAAGGTTGGAACTTGGATTGAAGCGGCACGTTCAGCAGGACAGACCCAGGAAGAAAAAGCATTATACGAATGGAATGCACGTGTTCAGATTACTACATGGGGAAATCGTGTAGCGGCAGATCAAGGCGGACTTCGTGATTATGCTCATAAAGAATGGAATGGCATTTTGAAAGATTTCTATTTTATGAGATGGAAGGCTTATTTTGATTATTTAGCTTGTGTCCTGGATGGAAAGCAACCGGAGGAACTTGATTTTTATACCTTGGAAGAAGCATGGACTAAAGAAACAGGATTCTATTCCTCAATTCCTGAAGGAAATACTGTGGTAGTAGCTAAAAACATTTTTGAAGAAGTTTTTTAAATGTTCTTTCTACTATGGATAACTTAAGACTTTCATAGGTTATAAGGCTTGATTATGGGTTCAGAACCGATGGGTATGAAACTATGATAACTTTATTCACGGTAGGGGGTGGATTGAATTTACCCCTTACGGTGAATGAAAGTTATGGAAATAGATAGCGTGTGGAAAACGCTTACTTCTTCTTCTCGGATGTCTGTTTCCAGATACGTACCATATAGAATGCGCAATGTGTGAACGCAAAGACGAACGAAATAGCGAGCAATGTCTTGTCTTCTTCCCAGCCTACTGTCTGTTGATGCCACAATCCTGTAATAACTGAAAGTACAGACAGGGCGATTCCTGTCATATTCAATATGGTGAGTCCTTTGCGTCGTTTTACGTTATGCTCCAGCTTGCTGTGTTTTACTCCATAGCAGGCATAAACATCCAGACCTATCAGCATCCATAATACCAATCGGATCCAAGTGTCAGCCGGAAGAAACAACATCATACAAAGGCAGGTAAGGATGCCTAAAATCGGTACCGTGGGAACAAAAGGAGTTTTAAAGGCACGATGTACGTCAGGCATACTTTTACGCACGATCAATACTGCCGCGCAAACCAATGTGAAGGCGAATAAGGTACCTATACTGGTCATTTCTCCGGCTACACGTGCCGGAACAAATGCTGCCAGCCCTCCTACAATGACCATGAATAACAAATTACTGTGTGCCGGTGTCCGGTATTTCTCGTGAATCTTTGAAAAGAAAGGAGGCAACAGTCCGTCGCGGCTCATACTTAGAAATACACGGCTTTGTCCTAGCAAAGTTACCATAATAACCGAGCAGTAACCAAACAGGATAGCCAGTACGATGGCCCGGTTCAACCACGGATAATCCGGATGAATTACTCCTGTGGCATCTGCATGTCCCATGTGGTCAATCGCTACGGCAACAGGTGCGATACCTTGTTGTCCTGCAAAGTCAGAATAATGGGCAACTCCCGTCATTACGTAAGCAAACACCATATAAAGAATGGTGCAAATCAGCAGGGAACCTAGAATGCCGACGGGCATATCCCGTTTCGGATTTTTTGTTTCCTGAGCGGCTGTACTTACGGCATCAAAACCAAGAAAGGCGAAAAATACAATCGCTGCTCCACGCAATACACCCGAGAATCCGAACTCGCCTAAAGTACCAGTATTGGCAGGGATATAAGGAACATAATTCTCTGCATTAATGTATTTCCATCCTAATACAACGAAAATAAGAATCACTGCCACTTTCAGGAACACAATGAAGCCGTTAAAGATAGAACTTCCTTCTGTTCCACGAATCAGAAAAATACTCATCAGCACTACAATCAGTGCGGCCGGTATATTCACAATACCTCCGTCCCAGGGACAAGCAGCAAGTGCATGGGGGATATTTATCCCCACTCCTTCCAGAAAAACAACGAGATATCTGCTCCAGCTGATACTGACGGTAGTAGCGGCAACAGTATATTCCAATACTAGATCCCAGCCGATAATCCATGCTATAAGTTCGCCCATTGTAGCATATGAGTATGTATAAGCACTACCTGCTACAGGTATCATGGAAGCAAACTCGGCATAACATAAACCGGCAAAGCAACAACCTATTGCCGCTATGGCGAAAGATAAAGTAATGGCAGGCCCTGTGTATCCTGCGGCTACTGTTCCGGTGATGGAGAATAATCCGGCACCGATGATAACACCTACTCCTAATGCGATCAAGCTCCATGGTCCCAAGACTCTTTTCAGGGTCTTGTTTCCAGATTCATTGGCTTCGGCTTGTAATGCAGCAAAAGGCTTCTTGATAAATAATCCCATATCTTTTTACAACATATTTAGTGATAATTGTGTGCAAAGGTACGGATAACTGCCCTGAATTACAAGCTATAAGTAAAGGCTATAACGATTATTCGAGATATTTCGTTATTCTTCCACTTAGTTGGAGCAGGGAAATTTCACAGACTTTGGTGTTATATTCAGCAGACAAAATACGTTCTTCCGCATCAAGCAGGCTCTTTTGGGCTTCACGCATCTCGATACCGGAGAGATCTCCCAACAGATAACGTTCTTTGGCTATTTCATGGTTTTCACGGGCGGCAACCAGATTCTGGCGTTCCAAATTTAATAAACGTAAATTATTGCGATAGGCCTGCCACAGATTGCTTAAATCCGCTTTCAAGCCCAATTCCAGCTGTTCTCTTTCCAGTTGCGAGTTACGTATTTGCAGGCTGGCATTGCGCTTTTCACGGCGACGGTTACCATCCCATAGGTTAATGCCTACGGTAATTCCTCCGTTTAGTCCCCAATTGCTTCTCCGGCTGGTGGCGTTTGTTTCATATTTGTTGAATGTATAGCCATAACCGGCGTTCAATTTCACATAGGGATAATTACGGGATAGAACCTGACGGTAATCCAATTGGGCAATTGTTGTATTTTGATCAGCTTTCAGCAGGTTGGCATTCGTCTTGAGGGTGGATTCCCATAATTCATCGTAATTCAGCGCATCATTCACTGTTATAATGGAGTCATTGACACGTAGCGGTCGGTTGACTTCCTGTACGGCCATTAACTCGTTCAGGTTGATACGTGAGGTAACCACCAGTTCCTGTTGTTTCATATATTGTGCACTGTCTGCATTGAAGTCCACTTTGGCTTGTTGATAATCCAGCCGGGAAAAATTACCGATATGGTATCGTTCTTCTACAATGCGCAGGCGTTCTTTGGATAAAGACACAGCGTAAAGGAAGTTCTTCAGACGTATTTCCTGTTGTACATAATTATAGTATTCGGCAGTGAGTCCCGCTATGAAGTCTTCAAGGGTAATACGCGTGTTGGTTTCTCCCTGGCGTTCCAGTTCCTTCAGTTTTTTGTAGGTGGTGCTGATATTGAATCCGTCGAACAGAGTCCAGTTTACATCCAGTCCGGCCTTTAAGGTTTGGTCGTAGATGTTTCGTTCACTGGCTGTAGTGCCTGTACTTCTACTCTTGGTATCCGTATTGTCCAACGTTCCTGTATATCCGGCAGACAAATCAACAGTCGGCAGATAACCGGCATTTGCTAATGTGGCATTGTTATGGCTGATCTGTTCTTCATTACGGGTGATACGTATGGAATAATTGTTTGCAAGTCCTTCCTCCAGACATTTTTTCAGCGTATAAGGATATTGCGCATAGGTGGAAGCCACCCATGCAGTACAGATACATAAAGTTATAATGATTCGTTTCATACAGTTTCTGTTTTAACGTTTCGGTTGGTAGATATATAACTATAAATAGCCGGTACGATATACATGGTCAGGAAAGTAGATACTAACATTCCTCCCACAACAGCCGTACCCATGGCGATACGTTGGTTGGCGCCTTCTCCTGTTGCGAATGCCAGCGGGATCAAGCCTAATACGGTAGAGGCACTTGTCATGAGAATAGGGCGCAAGCGTTGCAAAGCGGCATCCCGTATGGCCTGCATCTTGTTTTCACCGGATTCTTGTTTCTGATTGGCAAATTCCACAATCAAGATACCATTCTTTGCTACCAGACCAATCAGCATAATAATACCGATCTGGCTGAATATGTTCATGGTAATGCCACCGGCATACATGAAAATCAGTGCTCCTGCAATGGCCAGAGGAACGGTAAGCATGATGATGAAAGGGTCCTTGAAACTTTCGAACTGTGCCGCCAGAATAAGATAGATAAGTATCAATGCCAGAATGAAAGCAAACATCAGGCTGGATGAACTTTCCCGATAGTCTTTGGAGTCTCCCGACAAGGCGGTACGGAAAGTTTCGTCCAAAGTCTGGGCGGCGATTTTATCCATTTCTTCCAAGCCTTGTCCGATGGTCTTTCCATCTGCCAGTCCGGCAGATACGGTAGCGGAAATAAAACGGTTGTAGTGGTACAATTTAGGAGGAGCTACGGATTCTACAAATTCTACCAGATTGTCCAATTGAATCATTTCCCCTTTGTCGCTTCGTATGTAAATAGATTTGATATTGGCCGGTGTATTACGTTGTTGGCGGTTTATCTGACCCAAAATCTCATATTGTTTTCCATTCATATAAAAATAGCCCATACGTTGTCCGCTGAGACCGTATTGCAGTGTTTCGGCTATATCACGCACGGTGGCTCCCATTGTACCTGCCTTATCACGGTTAATATTCACTCTCATTTCCGGGCTGCTGAACTTCAGGTCCACGTCCGCCATCTGGAAAGTAGGGTTGTCATATACTTTGCTTAAAAAAGCCGGTAATACTTTCTCCAGTTTTTCTATACTGACAGCTTGTAGTACATATTGTACGGGCATACTTCCTCTCCGTCCGCCGAAAGAAGACTGTTGTTGCACAAAGGCACGTGCTTTCGTCTTGTTGCGGATGGCCTGTGAGATACGTTCGGCAACTTCCATCTGGGTGTAATCACGATCTTTGATATCTTTCAATGTGATACGTATATTTCCACTGCCACTGGAAACACGTGCGGTTACAGATTCGGCATCAGGTATAATAGAATCTACCAGATTGTTGATATCTTCCGTATAATCACGGATGTATTCATAGCTGGCGCCTTCGGCTGCACGGGTATTGATACTTATTTGCGACCGGTCTTCCATCGGAGCCATTTCAGCGGGTATCTGGACCCAAAGTACTCCGATGGCTATCAACATAATCACTGTAACAGGTATTGCCCATATGCGTCTTTTAAGAAAAGCGTTCAGTGAACGGGCATATATGCGGTTCATACCTTCAAAGAAAGGCTCTGTCTTTTGGTAGAACCATCCCTGTTTTTCCCGTTTTATCAATAGCTTGGTTGCCAGCATAGGGGTGAACGTTAATGCGGCAAAGGAAGAAATGACGACCGAACCTGCCACAACGAAACTGAACTCACGGAACAGACGTCCGCTGGTTCCTTCCATAAATACGATGGGCAGGAACACTGCCACCAAGGTGATAGTGGTGGAGATAACAGCGAAGAAAATTTCTTTTGCCCCTTCTATTCCTGCTTCGAACGGACGCATACCTCGTTCTATGCGGATATAGATATTTTCTGTCATAACGATGGCGTCATCCACTACCAAACCTACGGACAATACCACCGCCAGCATGGTCAGCACATTGATGGAGAAACCTGCTATGTACATCACAAAGAAAGCTCCGATCAATGAAACCGGAATCACGATGCAGGGAATCAGTGTCACGCGCCAGTCGCGCAAGAACAGGAAAATGATGATGATAACCAGTACGAACGCTTCATACACCGTACTTTTTACTTCATCAATGGAAGCGCGGATAAACTTAGTGTTGTCAAAGCCATAGCTGTATTTCACATCGTCGGGCAAGTCCTTCTTCATCTGCTCCATACGCTGGTATACGGCATCGGCGATTTCGATATGGTTGGCACCGGGTTGTGGAATGACAACGACACCTACCATCGGCACTCCGTTCATTTTCATGTAACTCTTGATATCTGCCGGACCTAGTTCGGCGTAACCGATATCGCTGAAACGGACCACTCTTCCGCCTACTTCTTTTAATATGATGTTATTGAATTCTTTAGCGGTGTGCATTTGTCCCATGGTGCGTAAGGTCAATTCTACGGTATTACCTTCAATGCTGCCCGAGGGGAGTTCTATATTTTCATTGGTTATCGCGTTCTTTACATCTACCGGAGTAATACCATATCCTGCCATTTTGGTGGGGTCGAGCCATAGGCGCATGGAGTAACGTTTTTCTCCCCAAATAGATACGCTGCTTACATCCGAAATGGTTTGCAGTTGTTCTTTTACGGTCAAGTCTGCTATTTCACTCAGTTCCAACAGAGAGCGGCTGTCACTTTGGATAGCTACCATCAGGATAGGCGTTGCATCGGCATCAGCCTTGGATACAGTAGGAGGGTCACAGTCGCGTGGCAGGTAACGTTGTGCGCGGGACACTTTGTCGCGTACGTCATTGGCGGCAGTTTCCAAATCGACGGATAATTCAAATTCCACTGTGATACGGCATTGCCCTTGTTGGCTGACACTGGACAAAGAACGGATTCCCGGAATACCGTTGATGTTTTGTTCCAAAGGCTCGGTTATCTGATTCTCGATTACATCGGCATTGGCACCCGAGTAACTACAGGTAACAGAGATGATCGGATTATCTACTGAAGGATATTCGCGGACTCCCAATGTATTGTAACCGATCAGTCCGAAAAGTAATATGATGATGGTAAGCACGGTGGCAAGCACAGGCCTACGGATACTAAGTTCGGAAATATTCATAAAAGTATTTTTTTAGTTGTTAGTTAATGGCCTGAAGTTCCACAGGCATTCCCTTACGTAATTGCAGTGTACCCGATGTCAGGATGGTATCACCCACAGACAATCCTCGTACAATCTGTACTTCGGCTTCGGTACGAAGACCTATGATAACATCTACAGGGTCTGCAACTCCGCTACGATAAACAAATACTTTATTTTTACCCATTTCGGGGACAATCGCTTCGGATGGAATCGCTATCGCATCTTCTATTTCTTTTTGTTTTAATTGAATATCTGCATATCTGCCTGCCAGCAGTTCGCCGTTGCGGTTGGGGTAGATGGCACGGATGTTCAATGAATGGGTTTCCATATCTATACTGGATTCGGTTGCATAAACCTGTGCATGATAGGTATCCAGTTTTCCTTCTACTTTGAATTCCAGATTAGTCCCTTTTTTTATTTCCCGGGCATAACGTTCCGGTACAGCGAACTCTACTTTCAATGGAGTCACTTTGGTCAGTCTGGCTACTACAGTGGTGGGGGAGGCGTATGCTCCCGTACTGACCTGCCTCAATCCGATGATACCGTCGAATGGTGCGCGGAGTTCGGTCATGTCAATGTTGGCTTTGATATTTTCGATATCAGCGTTAAGGGTGGCAAGTTCGGTTTTTACCTGTTCGTATGCTTCTTTACTGACCGCATCTCGTTTTAACAGGGCGTTTTGGCGGAACACACGGTCTTCGGCTAAAGGTATTTGTGCTTCCAGACGTTTTAACTGAGCCTGTAACTGCCGGTCGTTTACTTTGGCAAGTAATTCTCCTCGTTTTACCAATGTGCCTTCTGTGAAAAAAATATCGGTGATCTTTCCGGAGGTTTCAAAAGACAGACTCACTTCTTCGTCAGGAACCAGGCGTCCGGTCACCAATATTTCATCTGTCAGCAAGTGTGGTTTTATGACTTGTGCATTGACTTTCAATGTGCGTTGCTTGTTTTCTTTAGGCAACGCGTCGGCGGCTGTCAGTTCTTCATTTTCGTGAGGGGTAAATTGATAGATGCCTAGTCCGGCCAAGCCGGCTCCGATTAATATAATGATGCCCCATTTGATTCGTTTGTTCATGTGCCTTTCTATATGGGTTTAATAAATACGTTAATGTAAGATTAGATAAAAAAACGTGGCGTTCAGTTTAAACGCCACGTTCTTTTTTAATATTTTTTTTCGTTTGCCAGTTTCCACATCGCAAGGAAAGAGGCTTTGGTTATATCGACTATCTTCAGCCAATTGATTTTCTGTGTTTCATCTCCCGGAAGGTGATAATCGGGATGGGCATCAGTGTGATACCATATAATAGGTATTCCCAGTTTGGCGAACGTGCCGTTGTCGCTGCCTCCCACCGGATTGTCCCAAGCCCGGTAGTCAGGGGATAACTGCAAGCGGTAATCCTCAATATCTTTTTTCAGCCAGTCACCGAAGGCCTGATGGGCTGCGGTATAGAAGTAAACGAAATAATCGGGCTGGTCCTCCCGGTTGTTACGTCCTATCATGTCATAGTTCAAATAGCCTTTTACCTTTTTAATATCCGGATAGTTCATGGCGAAATAACGGGAGCCCAGCAATCCCTTTTCCTCACCATCCCAAAAGGCGAAGATAACGGTACGTTCCGGCTGCTCGCCGGTAGCAAGAAAAGCACGGGCTACCTGTAATACGGCTTGAACGCCTGATGCATTATCATCTGCACCGTTATAAATCTGATCTCCTTCCAGCATCGGATCGTAGCCTATGTGGTCGTAATGTGCACCGATAATGACAATTTCATTTGGATTCTTTCCTTCTATTTTACCTAAGATATTACGTAATGCCAATTTTTGATATACCACTTTTTTCAGTTCCGCAATAGAATCGGGATGTACTTGCCAGCGTTTCCCTTTCACTTGCCGTTCAGCATGATACACGTCAAAGGGCTGTATATAGTCTCCGTCCAGTGGCTTTATTCCCATCTGTTTCAGGCAGGAAATGATATAATTGCCTGCAATGCGTCCACCTTTCCATCCGGCTTCGCGTCCTTCCAGTTCGTCACAGGCCAAAAAGCCGATATGTGCTTCGGCTGTGGCACGGTTAATGGTTTCTACTCCTTTTTTTTCAGGAGCTACTTTTTTAGGAGAAGCGGCATTCAGCCCGGTGGTGCATAATGCAAACAGTGCAATAGCTAAGAGGTGTTTTTTCATAAAGTTGTGGTTTTTAGTAAGCGGCGCGATACTTGCCTTCTTCCTTGTCTTCCAACATATTCAGGTAAGAAGTATAGCGTGACTCGCTGATTAGATGTTTCTCCACTGCATCGCGTACGGCGCATCCGGGCTCGTGCCTGTGGGTGCAGTTTCCATACTTGCAATGAGCGGAATATTCAAATATTTCTTTAAAGTAATGTCCTACTTCCTCTTCTTCCATATCGAATGTTCCGAAACCTTTGATACCCGGAGTGTCGATGATGTATCCGCCGCCGTCTACCGGGAACATTTCGGAAAAGGTTGTGGTATGCATTCCCTTGTTATGGTAATCGGATATTTCACCTGTTTTCAAAGTTTGTTCAGGTAAAATGGCGTTGATTAATGTTGATTTCCCTACTCCTGAGTTGCCGGAAAGCAAAGTGACCTTCCCTTCCAGGTCTTTTTTCACTTCATCTGTACCTATGTTGTTCAGTGCGGAAACTTTGAAGCAAGGGTAACCGATGTATGTGTACAGGTTTATCAGAGCATCCATATAGCGTGTATCATCCTCATTATACCTGTCTGTCTTATTGAATATCAGTTTGACGGGTACACGGTATGCTTCCGCGGTGGCTAGAAAACGGTCAATGAATATAGTTGAGGTTTCGGGATAATTAATTGTAACAATCAGCATACATTGATCCAGATTGGCAGCCAGTATGTGCGATTGTTTGGAAAGGTTGGAGGCGCGCCGGATGATATAGTTCTTGCGGTCTTCTATCTCACTGATGAAGGCGGTTCCTTCATTGTTGATAATGATTTGTACATAATCTCCTACAGCAATGGGATTGGTACTCCGAATACCCTTTAAACGGAAATTTCCTTTGATCTTGCATTCGATGGTACGTCCGTCTTCTGTTTTGACAAGATACCAGCTGCCTGTGTTTTTTATTACTAGTCCTTTCATAAATTAAAATGAAGAATGAAAAATGAAGAAAGAGGAATTGGATCGCACGGACAAAAGCAAGGCTGTGCAGGACAATTCTTCCTTCTTCATTATTATTGCTTCATTATTTTAAGTTCTTCATTAAACCGTCATAATTTCTTTATCTTTCTCTGCTAGAAGTTCTTCAATCTTCGCGATATATTTATCGTGTACTTTCTGAAGTTTGGCTTCCGCATTCTTTTGCTCGTCTTCGGGCATACCCTCTTTAACGGCCTTTTTCAGTGTGTCTATAGCGTCACGGCGTGCGTTGCGTATACTTACTTTTGCGGTTTCGCCTTCGCCTTTACATTGTTTGGCCAGTTGCTTGCGGCGTTCCTCTGTCAATGGCGGAATACCCAAACGGATAATTTCACCGTTGTTTTCGGGAGTGATGCCCAGATCAGAGTCCATGATAGCTTTTTCGATGATACGGAACATACTTTTGTCCCATGGCTTGATGGCGATACTGCGTGCATCGGGAGTAGTCACGGCAGCTACATTACTGATGGGAACCATGCTTCCATAAGAGTCAACACGAATGCCGTCCAGCAACCGGGTACTGGCTTTTCCTGCACGAATGTGCGCTAAGGCTTCTTCCAAATACATAACGGCCATGTCCATTTTCTCTTGTGCGTCGTTGATGCAAGTTTTTGCGTCTATCATACTGTTCTGTTATTTAAGTTGTTTATTGATTCGTTTTAAGTGAAACAAAAGTAATTTATTTTTTGATTATCTGCAATAAAAGAGAGATGATTTTATATTTCTAACGGCTCTTTACCTTATCATCACCAGTTTAAGTTGTTGGGGCTTTATTAAAAACAAATGAAAAGTTTTTGTGTTTTATCGGATAACAGCTATCTTTGTTTCTATCCCATAAGCAGAATTAGAAAACAATGAGAATATGGAAGAAAATTACAGACGATACCCCATAGGTATACAGAATTTTGAGCAGTTGCGTAACCGGAATTGTGTATATGTAGACAAGACCGAACTGGTTTACCGATTGGCTAACACGGACAGTGTGTATTTTCTGAGCCGTCCGCGGAGGTTTGGGAAAAGCTTGTTGGTGTCCACTCTTGAGGCTTACTTTCAAGGGAAAAAAGATTTGTTTAAGGGGCTGGCCATGGAGCGTCTGGAAAAGGACTGGAACGTGTATCCGGTATTCCATATTGATTTCAGTCTGACTAAATATACTACCCTGTTCGATTTGCAGGAACAGTTGAATCTGTTTTTACTTCGTTGTGAAAAGGTTTATGGGGCGGAAAAGGAGGAAAAGACTCCTGCTGCTCGTCTGCAAGGTATGATCCGTCGTGCGTATGAACAGACCGGTCTGCCGGTCGTTGTCCTGATTGACGAATACGACGCTCCTCTTTTGGACAGTAATTCCAACATCCCCTTGCAGCAGGAGCTTCGGAATGAACTGCGTAAGTTTTTCAGTCCTCTCAAGGGATTGGGGCAATACCTTCGTTTCCTCTTTATCACGGGAATCAGCAAGTTCAGCCAGATGAGCATCTTCAGTGAGCTGAATAATTTGAAGAACATCAGTATGCGGGATGACTTCAGCGCGATATGCGGCATCACCGAGCGGGAGTTGCTGGACGAGCTTCGTCCGGACATTGAGCGGATGGCTTTGGCGAACGGCGAGACGTATGAAGCTGCCTGTGCGCATCTGAAGCGGCAGTATGACGGGTATCATTTCAGCAAGCATTGTGAGGATATTTACAATCCTTTCAGTCTGTTCAATGCCTTTGATGCAAAGGAGTACAAGAATTTCTGGTTCTCTACCGGCACTCCTACTTTCTTGATTGATTTGTTGCAGGAAACGGATTTTGACGTGCGCCAGCTGGAGGGGGTGGAGGCTACAGACGAGCAGTTTGATGCCCCGACGGAACGTGTAACTAGTCCTATCCCCGTTTTATATCAAAGTGGTTACCTGACGATCAAGGGATATGATCCCGAGTTCCAGGTGTACCGGCTGGCCTATCCCAACGGGGAGGTGCGTAAAGGTTTCATCGAGTCCCTGTTGCCCGCTTACCTTGAGTTGCCGGGTCAGAGCAGTACTTTTTATGTCGTTTCCTTCATTCGCGATCTTCGTAAGGGAGATATAGAGAGCTGCTTGGAACGTACGCGTTCTTTCTTTGCTTCCATTCCCAATGATTTGGAGAACAAGACGGAGAAGCATTACCAGACCATCTTTTATTTGTTGTTCCGTCTGATGGGGATGTATGTGGACAGCGAGGTGAAAAGTGCGGTGGGGCGTGCGGATGTGGTCATAAAGATGCAGGATGCTATTTATGTGCTGGAATTTAAATATGACGGTACGGCCCGGGAGGCATTGGCGCAGATAAACAGCAGGCTGTATGCTGTTCCTTATCGCAAGGATGGCAGGCGCATCGTGAAGGTGGGGATTAATTTCGACAGTGCCACCCGTACTATCGGGGACTGGGTGATAGAAGTGGAAGATACGGTGGATAATTTGTAGCTTGCAGGCGGAGTGACATTTCGAAGGTGGCTGTCTGCTTTTGATGAATACTTAAGCCTTTTTCCCCTGTATACTAAGTCTTTTCTACTGCATGATTAAGCTTTTTCATACGGTAACCTACTACAGACTCCGATAATGGACTGTATAAACTATTGTAGTGGACCGTACGGTCTGATGTAACAGACTGTACAGTCTACTGACGGAGTCTGTAGTAGGTTACCGCATGAAAGGCCTTAACTGTACGGAAGAAACCCCTTAATCTACGGGGAGAATACTTTTATAGGCAAGATTGTTATTTTTTTATCATCTGTCTGAAGATTGCTTTTCTTTGGAAAGGAGAATAAGAAGGTTGCCCTTTTGAAGTAAATCTGGCCGGTAAGCATTATCTTTGCATTAAAAAAGATGATAACTTTATATTTAGCCCGTCACGGGCAGACAGAAGAGAATATCGCCCGTATTTTCCAAGGACATATGCCGGGCACGCTGACTGTTGAAGGAATAGCACAGGCTGAAGCGTTGCGTGATACTTTGCGGAACATCTCTTTGGATGCAGTGGTCAGTAGTGATTTGAAACGGTGTGTGGATACGGCCCGTATCGCGGTGGAAGGTCGGAACCTGCCTTGGGAGAAAACAGTCTTGCTGCGTGAAATCGATTGGGGGAGTTGGACAGGTCTTGCCATTAAAGAAGTTGATTTGCAACATTTTCCGGCAGATGTGGAAACGGAGGCGATGCTCTATGAACGTGCGGGGCGTTTTGTGGACTACTTGAAAGAGCGATATGATGGAAAACAGGTGTTGGCCGTCGGGCATGGACTGATAAACAGGGCGGTACAGGCACACATTCAAGGAGTGACTTTGGAACATTTGCGTAGTGTGCCAAAGATGAATAATGCGGAACTACGCCGGTTCAAGTTAACGTAATTCCGCATTGAATAACACGTGGTTATTGCAAAGTGATTCCCATTATTCCTATCACCACATCATTGGACAGGGTTTCCAGGGTCAGCCCTTTTAGTTCCTTGGAATCATCCAAAGGAATATCGAGCAATATGCCTGCACCACCCTCTATCTCACGTCCATATACACCGGTGATGTTGAGTTCCTTACCCAGGTCACGGCTTACTTTACCGCTTTTCAAGTGCAGACGGTACGGCCGGGGAGCAGGTACTTGGAATGCTTTTCCGTCCACATAGAAGTCTTGTTCTATAGGACACCAGTTGTCCGGATTGGTCAACTCCGTTGCTTGGGAAGTTCCGTCTGCATAGTGTATGCGGATTATTCCATTGGCAATGTGGCACTGCATGTGGTTGGTACTTCCCGCCATCAGCAGATAAGCATGTGAGGCCGTGCCGGATAGTGAGATGGTGGAACTGTCCGGGTAATTATCCCATAGGGAGGTGAAAAGAATGTTGTTTCCTTTTTCTTTCAGACGGAAGGGGATGCCTAAAGACGTTTGGAAAGTATCATGATGTACAAGACTGCGTAATTCCGAGTCGTCTATGGTAGCGGTCAGCAGCGGATGACACCATTCTCCTATTCCCTGTGTGGGAAGTTGCAACGTAGTGTATGGAGACCGGGGAGACAGGTATTCATTTTGATAAATATCGGTGACGGAAGCATTCAGTTGTCTGTCAAAATCAACCATCCGGCATTTTTCGGGACGGATATCTGCAAAGTCTGTATAGGAGGGGGCTTTCCGGGTGTTCTCTATATAGATATTAACAGGTTGCCACCAATCCATTTCTCCTTGATGAGTGTAAACAAAGAAAGTGTGGTGTCCCGGTTCACCTTTTATCTGTGCGTTGAAAGCGGTGGCTCCCATTGTGTGCTTTGCTAAAACGCTCTGAGGATCATATACTTGGGAGATGGATGCTCCCGAAGGTATTTGCAAAGCCAATTTCCCGTTTGAAGCGATGACTGGTTCCTGGGCTGCCAACGTATGAAGTGGTGCTCCTTCCCATTCGATGGTAATGGTGGTTGAAGATGTTCCTTCCGCCTGGATTGAAAGAAGAGGATAGCCATGGGCCGATTCGATGCTTTGCCATGTGGCAGGGACATCGTTCACTTTTACTGAACGGATCTTCTCTTTTCTGGCATTGATTTGCAATACCGGATGGAGAGGAGTCTGGAACCGTTGTGTGATATGATAGGTATCCGTATCTTCTTTCCGGGTAAAGCGATAGCTTATATCGGGAGTGCTGACGGAAGCCTTGTCCCAGTCGTCCGGGAAGCCCGGCCGGAGGATGATTTGCTGGTTCAGGGCATCCGGCAGGATACCGAACAGACCTTGGATCAGTACTCGTGAAGCGACTCCGATGGGATCACCGAAATCGCGGTAGCATTCTCCGCGTGCGGCATCATAGAAGCTGATCTGGCCGAAGTTACCCGGACTGTCTCCTAGATACATGCCGTCCAGAACAGAGCTTTTCAAAAGTTTGTATCCGGCGTCGGCACGTCCGGCCTGGAAGTATGACAATGCGGTATGCATCACTTCGGCAAAGGCGACATTATTGATGCTCCATGAGTAGGGCAGCCAGTTGGTGGTGGCGATAGTGGCATAGCCATTCTCTTTTAATCCATGGGCTGTGACGGGAATATGAGGAATGGCTGTGTCTACATAACGGGTAGCCTGATAGGCTTGGAACGGATTGGCTGTTTCGCTGTCTATAGCATGATAAATGGTCCATACAGCGGCACTTTCGTGTACTCGCTTGTGACCCATAAAATCTTGATATTCCGCCCAATGTCCTTTGTCGGGAAGCCATAGCCTCTCGTTCATGGCTTTCAGAATCTTTTCGGCTTCGTTGCGGTAAGGAGTGGGATCTTCGCCTATCTTTTCAGCCAATTGGGCCACTGTCTTGTTGGCACGGTAGTTATAAGCCGATGAATGGGTGACTGCTCCGCTATTGTAATAAAGGGCGTCACTGGCCCAAATACAGGCGTATGCGTCATACAGCCCGTCGTTATCCGGGTCGTAGTTCAGCTTTTCCCATGCGAGGTGACGGGTGATGACAGGCCACATTTGGCGGACATAATCCAAGTCCCCCGTCCACTTGAAATGCCATAACAATTCGTCTATGTAGCAAAGGTTCATGTCGTAGTGGTGCATCTGATTATTGCGGTGCGGATTACGGCAGATGTATCCGTTACTGTATTGGGGTGTACCCCATTTCTTGACGGAACGTGCCAGATGCAGGGCGGAATCTTGTGCCGGATGGGGGAGGGTGTTGGGCACTTCGGTGACCTGACTTGCCGCGTATGCGTTGAAATGGGTCCGGGCACGGTCATGCCATCCCAAAACATCGCCGGTATAGGCGGCTCGCCAGCCACTGAGGGGCATTCGCCAGCCTATGGCACCGTGTAGCCACACTTCGCCGTCCCAGATTCCATCGGCAGCCATAGCCAGCGTGCCTCCTAAGGTGTTGAAATAAGGGTCGGGTGTTTCAATGCGGATGCGTGAGGCTGTTTCGGAGCGGGCGGCTTCTGCCTTTTTAAACAGGTTTTCGCCTTCGGCAGTCGTCAGTGTGCGTAGTTCCTGGTTTTCCAATAGAATATAAAGTGTTCCGTCTATCTGTACCGGGAAGGATTGTAACTGTTGAGGCTGGAGAGGAGCTTCGAAACTGTCGGCTGGGTCGGCTCCCATGTCTCCGTTACGGTTTAGTTTGGAATTACGTATCTCTGAAATGGATGCCAGTAGAACGGGATGGAATTCCTTGAAATTCCGGGCGTTGAATTGCCAGATAGCCCCTTCTTTATCGGGAAGTGCCCATGTGGTAATGGATAAGCTTCCGCCTCCGAAAGCCGGATCAGATAAACTGTAGCTGCGGCGTCCCGCTGTATAACGGGACTCGCAGTGTTCGGTAGAGTCAAGGGCTACCGTGCCTCCGGAGGTTTGCAGTTTAAAGCAGATGTGCTTCGGATTCTCCTTGGTATAAGCAGCGAATACGGGCCGGTCGCTTGTTTCCAGCCGGAATGCTGTGTGGCTGCCGTATAAGGCACGGGTAAAGCGATTCTTACCGTTGATGCAGACAAAATCGTCTCCGTCAGGGGTATATTGCAGGCTTCGGGTGGCATTCCGGCGATGTTCGTTGTACGAAGTGGATTCTATGAAATCACCTATCTTTTGTGGCTGTTTGGTTTGTCCTGCGCCGGAAACGCTACCGATGCCCAACAGGCATAGAAGTAAATATGTCGTTTTCATGATAATAACTGCTAACTCCTGTTCTTACGGTAACGGCTGTAACCCTTCCCAGCGTACATTCCATTTGCCATCTTTCGGAAATCCGGGATTGTTTCCTTCCGATCCGTCCCATCCGGCGCACATCATGGCGACTGTGGTCAGTAATCCACCGTTGCCGGGCAGGTAAATACGCAGACGCCCGTCCTGGTAATTGTGACCGTTTACCAGATAGGTGTTGGTACGTTTGTCCATCAATAATGCGCTGACTGCCTTCTCGGGCTCACCCATTCGGGCGGCATTCATGGCTGTCATCGGATAATCCCAGCCCCAGGTCTTGTCCCAGTTCCAGTTATCCCAAATCCAGTGCAGGGTGTTTTTCATATATCCGGCATGAATCAGCTGATTCATGGGCAGGATGCCGACAGCGCCCAGCACTGCCATGTGGTCTGAGGTAAAACGGATATCTTTATAGGTATCCACCGCGGTCTCGGCTGCCAGATACAGCTGTTCGTCGTTGTATGCCAGCGGAGATAATTTCTCTATCAGCACATCCCATTCGGGTACACGTTCCATCCCTGTACGTTCACGCCATGTTTGGGCGACTTGCATGGCGAAATGCCAGTACGAAAGTTCAAAAGGCGGATTGACAGTTTCGGCGGCGCGCAACGTTTCCTGTGCGGGGATAGCGCCTTTCAAGACATAACGGTCGTGCTCTTCCTCGTATGTGGCGAATGAATACATGAATTCGGCGGTTTCCTGTATCAGGCTATTGTATTTTTTCAGCAGTTCTTCCGATGGATTAGCCCGATAGAGCAATTCTGCCAGGTAGATGAGATGAGGCTGTTGCCAGATCAGGAAGCTGCCTACTTTAGAGGGGGCTTCCGTACCGCTGGGATCAGTCATTTTCATCCAGCGTATGCCTTTGAAACCTTGTCTTTCCGCTATCTGGCGGGCTATGGGTTCCACGGTTTCATACCAGGATAAAGTGCGGTCCAGTAATTCGGGATGTCCCCATAAGGCGAATTGTGCCTGATGCCACCAGATCATTTCCAAATGGAATTTCCCGAACCAGGAGTTGTAAGTCAGTCCGGTTTCCTGTGGCGGGGTTGATCCGGCACATTGGATGGCGAGCAGATATTGGCTTAATACGACCCGGCGTTCCAATTCTTTGGCACGGACATCCGTACATTGTGAGAAGTCGGCGACAGCTCCCTGTGTCCAGTAATTTTGCCAGTGTCCGGAAGAGGCTTGTTGTACTTCCGCAAAAGTCAGGATGGGAGCAGCGGACGCTTGCGGTGTGAATTGGCAGGTGAATGTAAATACACTGTCCGTTGGCGTGAGTACGAAATAGTTTGCACTTTTTTCTCTCAGCTTCGCAGCGCCTTCCCAACTGATTGTTACATAATAGGTGGTTGCGTCGAGTGTTCTTTTTAACACGGCCGATTGTGCATCTTCACTGACCAGGGTCGTGCTATGCTTATCATTCGCCTCCCAATTACAAGCATCGTCACAGTGACCGCCCGTGGGATAGGGGAAGTGAAACTTGATGCCGGCAGGTTGTCGGGCCGACAGGCGTGCGGCAATCATGTCACGCTCCGGATGGCAGACTGTCTGAATGTGGTAGGGAGTTTCTTTGAGGGTGAACCGGCTGTTGATGATACCGTTCCACATATCCAGTGATTGCTGTATGTTTTGCACATCCGAGGGACGTACTTCATTTTCTAATTCAAGTCCGATGATACCCAGATGCAGGCGGTGTGGGTTTACACGATACCAGTCGGATGCTTCCTTTGCTCTGCCGGGTTCTTTGGGTTGGGTGGCATATAGCTCTTTGTGCCCGTGGCCGAAGTCATACTCCACCAAGGCTTCCTCCGGTTTATAGTTTTCGGGATTTCCGAAGCTGTGCCATCCCCATTGGCTTTGTGTACCCAGTGGAACTCCGTTTTTATAGACTTCGGGAAAAGTCTGCAATCCTGTAGCATCTACCGTGTAGGCAAATTCTCCGTTTCCTACCGACAGGGAGGATAATGAATCCATGGCAGTTACTTCCGGATTATTGCGTGTTACCAGTGCATGGCGGTCTATGGCTTCCTCTTGGGGAGAGGTGCAAGCGGCCAATGCAAACATTGTCAGAGCATAAATGGTGTGTTTCATTGTATATAGCTAATTTAAAAAGATGGATAATTCTGTTGTTTATGCGATATGATTCTATTTGCCAAGTTGCAGGCAACCCATGATGAAAGGACCGGTAGCTTTGGCATCGTTGTCGCGCATTTTTTCGCCAATGTAATATTCAAAGCTTCCGTCGCGGTAAGGAGTGCCGCCCAGTCCGCCTACTTGACAGCAACGGGTCAGCGTCAGAGTTCCGTCGGGGTTTTCGCGAAGCAATGTTTTCTTTAATCCGTTGAAGGCTTTTTCCGCGATGGTCCGGTATCGGGCGTCTATATATCCTTTGTTCACCGCTTTGGCATAAGCATACATACATTGGGTGGTTACGGATGCTTCGGGAAAATTACCTTCACGTTCGGGCTGGTCTATTACCTGATACCATAGCCCGTCTCTTTGATAGTTGGGCAGGCTTTCTGCCAAACCTTGAATCCAACTGATAAGCGAGGCACGTCCGGGGTGGTTGTCGGGAATATAGTCCAGTACATCTACCATGGCCATGAACCACCAGCCTATACTGCGTCCCCAGAAGTTAGGTGAAGTACCGTCTTGCGGATTTGCCCAACGTTGGGATTTGCTCTCGTCCCAGGCATGATGATATAATCCGGTTTCCGGTGAATAGGTATGTTTGTGGCAAAGTGTGAATTGTTTTACCGCTTCATCAATCAGATCAGGACGGTTGAATTCCGCTCCATAGCGGGCTAGGAAAGGAGAAGCCATATAAAGTCCGTCCAGCCACATCTGATGTTGATAGATCAATTTATGCCAGAAGCCACCTTCCAGCGTACGTGGTTGTCTTTTGAGTTGTTCTACCAGTAAGTCCATGGCTGCTTTATATTTTTCTTTGCCTGTTTCTTTATAGAGGTCGAACAGTACTTTTCCTGAATTGATGTAATCCAGGTTGTAAGTTGACATATCATAAAGGTGGATTTCTCCTTTTTCGTTAATCAAACTATCCGCCCATTCCTCAACATACGTAAAGTAACGTTTGTCACCGGTATTTTTCCACATATCCAGCATGGCGCAACAGCCTACTCCTTGTGAATACCCGAAAAAGAGCCGTTTGCCATGATCCAGCTGATAAGCTTTGGGAAAGCGGAGCATCTCAGAGTCGGCAAAGCGCCGGGCATACGAGTCGGAAGATATGCCGGGAAGGGTTGTGGGAACTGTAGGGAGAGGGGCTACACATACTTCTCCACTGTACGGAATTGCTTTTTGGGCTTGGAGAGACATGGGAGCCATGCAGGCAGTCAATAAACAGATGTAACAGTAATTTTTCATGGTATTTCCTGTCGTTTTTATAGTCTTTGAATGATTTACATTTTTTGCTGATGTAAAAATAGGCTAATTAACGCTATAAGTCCATGAATAATTGTTCATTTAGATGGAAAATCTATCGGTTGAGTCTCTTTTTTAAGGAATATGTGTCAATAAAGAACGAATTTGTGGAAAAAATGGTAAGACAGAGAAAAACTGTTCACCCATCTGTCATCTAGAAGGAAATAAGGAATGACAAATGGATGAACTTGATGAGATAATCAGTTGTGTACCAGTGTTCCTATATTTTCACCGGTCATTACTTTTTTCAGGTTACCTACTGTGTCCATGTCGAAAACGATAATGGGCAGGTTGTTTTCCTTGCACATGCAGGTTGCTGTAAGATCCATTACTTTCAAACCGCGCTTCAATACCTCATCGTAGGTGATATCGTCAAATTTCGTAGCAGTGGGGTCTTTTTCCGGATCAGCTGTATAAATGCCGTCCACGCGTGTTCCTTTCAACATCACATCGGCTTCTATCTCGATACCACGCAGTGAAGACCCGGTATCGGTAGTAAAAAACGGATTGCCTGTTCCGGCAGACATAATCACAACTTCTCCGTTTTCCATCGCTTCAATCGCTTTCCATTTGTTGTAAAACTCACCGATGGGTTCCATGCGGATAGCTGTCAATACACGTGCCTTGACTCCGGCCGCTCCCAATGCGGAACTCAATCCCAAGCTGTTGATAACGGTTGCCAACATCCCCATTTGGTCACCTTTTACACGGTCAAAACCTTTGGAAGCTCCGCTCAGCCCCCGGAAGATGTTTCCACCACCGATTACAATACCTATTTGTACGCCAAGGTCGTGTATTTCCTTGATTTGTTGCGCATATTCACCCAGACGTTTTTCGTCTATACCATATTGCTTTTCGCCCATCAGGCTTTCGCCGCTCAGCTTCAGTAGAATTCTTTTAAATCTTGCCATATTGGTTTGTCTTTTAGTTTTTTGCAAAGATAAAAATATTAATCTTTTTTACTTGTTTTATATCCTAAAATATTTCTTCCCATGACTCCTTGCATTACTCCGCGAAGTAGAAGATAGGTAATGAATGCCATCCATAAAGCGTGATTGCCCATTGCCCCCCGGAAACCATAGTAAATAAGAAAGAAACTGACAGAGGCTACTATCATGGCTTTCAGCATCAGATGGGTGGCTGTCGCACCGATGAATATTCCATCGAACAAAAAAGCAGAGAAGCCTGCCAAAGGAATGGCAAGTACCCAATAAAAATAACTTTCGGAAGCATGAATGACAGTTGTTTCGTCAGTCAGTAATCCGAGAAAGGATTGTCCCCCTATACTATATAATAAGGTGAAAGCAAGCGATAATCCTACTCCCCAGCCGAATAGTTGGCGAACCGTCGTGTGGAGTGCTTTCTGATTATTGGCTCCGATATATCTTCCTGCCAATGCTTCTCCGGCGTATGCGAAGCCGTCCATAATGTAGGAGAATAAAGTGAATAATTGCATAAGTAATGTATTGACCGCCAACACCACTTCTCCTTGTGCCGCACCAGCCGAGGTGAAAAAGACAGTAACCGCCACCAGGCAGATGGTACGGAAAAAGATATCCCTGTTTACTTGGAAGAAACGGTACATGGCCTGTTTGTCAAAGAAGGAATGCCATTCTATGCGTTTCCGCAGGGTGCTGTAGTAGCGTAACCACAACAAATATGCCATGACTAGCCCGGCATATTGTGCAGTTAACGTTCCGATGGCGACACCTTCTATTTTCATTCCTAATCCATATACAAGAAGAAGACTGACCGCAATGTTCACTATATTTTGTGTGATGGCTATATACATGGGGAAACGGGAATTTTGCATACCGATATACCAGCCGGCAAAACTGTAAAGCCCTAATACAGCCGGTGCTCCCCAAATACAGATATAGAAATAGAGGGACGCCAGATGTTCTACTTCTTCAGTCGTTTGGATAAAGGTGAAGGCGGTTCTTTCTATAGGATATTGCAAGGCTAGCAAAGTAAATGCAATGAATAATCCTACTCCGACGGAACGGAGTAGTAACCGGGTGACTTCATTCAGGTCGTGCCTGCCGTATGCTTGTGAAGTCATGCCGCTGGTTCCCATACGCAGAAAACCGAAAATCCAGTAGATGATGTTGAAAAGCATTCCGCCTACAGCTATCGCTCCGATGTAGGCGGCAGAGCCCAAATGACCTACAATAGTAACATCAATCAAGCCCAACAGAGGAACTGTAATGTTTGAAACGATAGAAGGGATGGCTATTTGAAGTATTTTTTTGTTTCCGTTATTAAGTTGAATCATGAGTGTAGATTGATAGAGATGGATACAAAGGTACTCTCTTTCTCATAAATAACCAATGAAAATTTAAATTTGAATTGAAAATAGTTGTTGTTTAAGATGATATATCATTGGAATATAGATATATTTGCGGTTATTAAAATGATCAAAACAGGAGAATTATGAAAGAGAATTTTCAAATCCATATTTGGTTGGGCTTATTGTTATGTCTGTTAGGCATGTCATGTTCGGATGATACTCCGGCTAAAGGAGATGACCCGGGAAATGGTAACACGGAGTTGGAAGTCAATGAGTGGATAGAGAGTGTCATGCGCAGTGATTATTTGTGGAATAACGACATTCCTGCTCAAAATAAGTTGGATTTCTCTGCTGATCCCCAAACATTCTTTAGATCTATGCTCAGTTTGAAAGATGGAAAGACGAGAAACGGAAAGCATCTTTATTATTATTCTTATATGGAGAAGAATAAAGATTATAAAGCACGTACCAGCATTGATGCGGATGATACTTATGGTATGGAGTTTACTTTATTTAATGTTGTAAACGATAGTAATCAACCTTTAGGATATTATTATGCCCGTATTCTGTATGTTCTTCCTAATAGTCCGGCATCAAGTGCAGGTTTGGAAAGAGGGGATTGGATCGTGGGTGTTAAAGGAAAAAATAATATTAATTCCGATAATTATGGAATCTTATTAAATGGAGATAGGACTCAATGGCTCGTCAAACGTGGCGATACAGAGGTCAGAACTATTGATATAGAAGCTTCCCGGGCCGTGGAGGACAATCCCTTGTTCTATCACAATGTATATACTCGGGGAGATAAGAAGATTGGGTATTTGGTTTATAATCATTTTACTTCCGGACCGAATGGATATTCGGATCGTACCTATGATGAGGAAATGAAGAAGATATTCGCCGGATTTCAGGCGCAAGGTGTGAATGAATTTGTGCTGGACTTGCGCTATAATGGAGGTGGATATGAGAATTCTGCTAATATGCTCGCAGGACTCCTCATTCCAGAAGCTTCTCGAAAAAAGGTGTTTGCTGTTTTCTCTGACAATAAGGGACAATCCTATTCCAATGATTTTTGTGTGGAAACGAAAGGAACGGCAGGTTACTTGAAACTTAATTCCAATCGAATTTATATATTGACAAGCCAAAGTACGGCTTCTTCTTCGGAAGTCGTTATTAACAGCCTCAACCCATTTATGGATGTTACCCTTATTGGCGAATTGACAGAAGGGAAAAATGTAGGAATGGAGATGCAAAAGAATGATAAATATGAATGGATATATTGGCCTATCACATTGAGAGTGACTAATGCGGTGAATGATGACTACAGTGCTGGTTTTAAACCGGATATAGAATGGAATGAGTATGATTTGACTCAGAATCCGACAGACGCTTTATTACCATTGGGTGATCCGGATGAATTCATGCTGGGTAAGGCCATCTCCTTGATCACAGGAATAAACCGGTCAGCCAGAAGCATGAATACGTTATCCCAACCGATTATGAGGGGGGAATCTGTGTATCAATCGACAGAACGTCATGCCACTGGAGGAATGTTGATGGTTCCTGAAGAGAAGAACAACTAAAGGAGGTATTTAACTTCTTTGAAAGCATATTTTCTAAGAGAACCGTTTTTATCTTTCAGAATCAAATGTCCGTCGGGCTCCACACGGATCAGTTTGGCAGTAAACTCTCCTTTTGCATCGCAATAGGGGTGATAACCTTCCTTGCGGTATTGTGCTTTCAGGTAGTATTCCTGAATTTTGGTAATGATATCGGTTTCTCTGTTTTCTATCCGGGAATAGAGATCTATGATATGTTCCAATACGCTGTTCAGAACTTCCATTCTGTCTGTTTCCTTTTTAGTAATTTGTCTTAATGAAACAGGGTTGGGAGCAGATGAATGAAATTCTTCCTGGTTAATATTGATCCCTATCCCAATAATGCTCTGTGAAATTTGGCTTCCTGTTAAATCATTTTCAATCAATATGCCGGCTATTTTTTTGTCTTTCCAATAGATATCATTGGGCCATTTTATTTGCAGGCAATCTGCATGGACATAATGGGCCAATGCGGTACAAATGGCAGAAGCTACCGCCATAGATAAAATGAACTGACTGGCGGGAGCGATTGTTTGGGGGTAAAATACAGTGCTGAATGTCAGATTCTTGCCATATTCTGATTCCCATGAATTTCCACGCTGCCCTTTTCCGGCGGTTTGATATTCTGCCATAAGCGTGGTGAATTCCTTGATTTCTTTTTCCTGGCAAAGTTCTGCAAGTCGGTCATTTGTTGAGGTTACGGTTTCTTCTTTTAAGATTTTGCTTGACCAGTTAGGGGATCTCATCATATTCTTTTTTAAGTTTACGGGTGAATTTTTTGATAACCTCTTCGTATGAGTGGTCTATCAGTGATAAAATAAGTTTGTCGTCAATGTCACCTTGTAAGGATACTTGGTTCCAATATTTCTTATTGAAGTGATAGGCTCCTTCAATGCCGGAATGATGTTCTCTTAATTCCAAGGCATATTCGGGTGCACATTTTAAAGATAGCCATTCCGGGTTGTCCAATCCGATACAGGCATACATTTTCCCCATGACTTTGAATACTAAGGTGACATTGTCAAAAGGGAATTCTTCTGTTGTTCCTTTCTTTCTGATACAGTAATCGCGTATTGTTTCTATGTCCATATATAATATATATATTTTTACCAAATCGGAGGATAAAAGGCTTCTTCAATATGCTCTATAGTGAAAGGAGTCTTTTCGCCCACTAAGGTGATGATATCAAAACGTACAGGTAAATCTACTGAGAACTTGCGCAAGTATGCATCAGTTGAAGCTATAATTCTGCGAATCTTCTTATCTGTTACTGCATCTTCCGGATTACCGAATCTAGTATTCTTGCGGGTCTTTACCTCTATAACAATTAGTTCGTTCCGATATTCGGCGACAATATCCAGTTCTTTTTTTCCGCAATGCCAGTTCCGGTGGCGGATAGAATATCCTTTATCTATGAGATATGCAGCGGCCTCTTCTTCTCCCTCTTTGCCAAATTCGTTGTGTTCTGCCATTCTGTTTCTTTTTGTACAAAAATACTCTTTTTTATGCTTTGTATTTACAGAAGTAAAGCTAATTTTGCAGAGAATATGGCAAACAACGTAAAAAAGAGAGTAAAAGTACCGGCATCAACCCCTAAACGCAAGCAGCGTATGGTATGTTTGATGAGTGAAGAGGAAGTACGGATTGTGGATTGTTATCTTAAAAAGTATAAGATAACCAATAAGGCGCGTTGGTTACGCGAAACAGTATTGACTTTTATCCATCAGAAGATGGAAGAGGATTATCCTACATTGTTTAATGAACATGATATGAGAAGATAAGATGGCAGATGATACCTATTATATGAAACAAGCCTTGATGGAGGCTGTAAAAGCGGCTGAACAAGGAGAAGTTCCGGTGGGGGCGGTGGTAGTCTGTCGTGACCGCATCATTGGTCGTGGGCATAATTTGACAGAAACATTGAATGATGTTACAGCTCATGCCGAAATGCAGGCTGTCACAGCTGCGGCTAATACCTTGGGCGGGAAATACCTGAATGAATGTACTTTGTATGTCACTGTGGAACCGTGTGTGATGTGTGCCGGTGCCATAGCCTGGGCACAGACAGGAAAACTTGTCTTTGGTGCTGAAGATCCCAAAAGGGGATATCAAAAATATGCCCCCGATGCCTTGCATCCAAAGACGATCGTGGTGAAAGGAATACTCGCCGATGAATGTGCCCGATTGATGAAAGATTTCTTTAAGAAAAAACGATAATTCTTATTTCACCTCTTCATAATCTACATACTCTCCCTCATCGTCATCAAAGATTTTTTTTCTGTTTCCCGATGAATGAGAATGTCTATTTGAAGAAGATGAAGAGAATTCTGCAAAGTTTTCATTCTCGTCATTCGTTTGAGTCTGGGCATATGTATTTTGTTTTTGGTGGGTAGATGTTCGATTCTGGTAGGGGGGATGCTTGCCGATCCCGAACAATACACGCAGAATGTTGCCTAATATAGTGAAGCCGATAAAAACAATCAGCAGAAAAATAATAAGTAGAAAGCCTAAAAATCCAAACATAGTAATTTCTTTTTTTATATACCACGTACAACAAGCGTGCCACGTTTATTGTTTACGCTCTTTTTTTAGTTAAAAGAGATAGAATGATATACCACAGGATGATAGCTGCAAAACTGCTGATTTTGAAGAAAGCCAACAGGGGAATACATACAATGAGGAAAATATAGCTGACTTTGTTCTGTTTCCAGGCAAGACTCTTGAATTTTAATGAGAACATTGGAATTTCTGCCACCAGCAATAATGACATAATAACTACCAAGATGAAAAGATATGCCGCATTAAAAGAATCGGATATAAGAAAAGAATGTGCTCCTACAGTCAATGACCCCCAAAATAAAGCATTAGCCGGAGTGGGCATACCGATGAAACTACTGCTCTGGCGTGGGTCAATATTGAACTTGCCTAAACGCAAAGCTGAAAATACGGAAATAAGGAATGCTGTATAAGGCATATAATCGGCAACAGGCAATAGAAAATCAGGATAGTGTACCTCTTTAAATAAAGAAAAGACAATGGCGGAAGGAGCGAACCCAAAAGTGATGTCATCGGCCAACGAGTCTAATTCTTTTCCTAAAGGCCCTGAAACTTTGAACAAACGTGCCAACATGCCATCAAAGAAATCAAATACAGCGCCTAGTATAATGAAAGAGATGGCCAAGGTATAGTTTTCGTTAAAAGCCATGACACTGGCAATACAGCCGGAGAATAAATTACAGCAAGTTACCGCGTTAGGAATGTGGCGTGTGATACAGTTTGCCATTGGTGATTTTCTTATTTTAGTTTAGCAATGACGGTTTCGTTACCTACAGTCGCTTGTCCCATCTTGACACAGACTTCGGTTCCTAGTGGGAGATAAACATCTACACGCGAACCGAATTTAATAAACCCCATGTGTTCATCAATGTAGCAATCTTCTCCTACTTCGGCATAGGTCACGATTCGACGGGCTATTGCTCCTGCTATCTGGCGCGCCATGACAGTATGTCCTTCAGGAGTTTCAATAACGACCATAGAACGTTCATTTTCCGTACTGGCTTTAGGCAGCCATGCTTTCATAAATTTACCGTTATGATGGTCTACATGTTTCACTACTCCGTCTACGGGATACCAATTGGCATGTACATTGACAATGCTCATAAAAATAGAAATCATTAACCGGCGGTCATGAAAATATTCATGTTCATCTACTTCTTCTATAACTACTATTCTTCCGTCTGCCGGGGCTACTACGATTTTTTCAGTGTCGTGCTCGAATAATCGAATGGGACAACGGAAAAAGTTAACCATTAACAGGTAAACAACGATACTTGCGGTGGCAAATATATAAAATGGAATTTTGCACTCAATTCCCCAAAACAATAGGGCATTGATACCAATTAACAGGATGGCACTGACAATCAAGATGCTTGTTCCCTCTCTATGTAGTCTTATTTTCTTTAATTTCTTCAGTCGGTTCATGATTGTATAAAACCAATTATCGTGCAAAAATAAACTTATTTTGAAAACCTTGCAAATAAAAGTTGTTAGAAATGCCTATTTCGACTTCATTTAAGATAAAAAAAGCGAATGTTGATAACTTCTTCTTTATCTTTTTGCAGGTTTTATGAAAGCAGAGTATCTTTAGACAATTTTTTAGTAGAGTAACGATTATGCAGGATTTTGTCCATTTACATGTCCATACCCAGTATTCCATCCTTGATGGCCAGGCGTCTATTCCACGTTTGGTAGACAAGGCTATGGCTGATGGAATGAAAGGTATAGCCGTAACAGACCATGGTGATATGTTCGGTATCAAGGAATTCTTCAACTATGTAAATAAGAAGAATAGCAGTACTAACAGTGAGATAAAGGATTTGAAGAAAAGAATAGCCGGACTGGAAAAAGGTACGGTGGAATGTGATAATCCCGAGACGGAACTTGTGGCATGCAAGGAAAAATTGGAAACGGCAAAGAAGAAACTGTTTAAACCGATTTTCGGTTGTGAGATGTATGTGGCGCGCCGTCGTTTATTCAACAAAGAAGGAAAACCCGATCAAAGTGGTTATCACTTGGTTGTGCTTGCTAAAAATGAAAAAGGATATCACAACCTCATAAAATTAGTATCAAAGGCATGGACGGAAGGGTTCTATATGCGTCCGCGTACTGACCGTGTGGAATTGGAAAAATACCATGAAGGGTTGATTGTCTGTACTGCGTGTATTGCCGGAGAGGTTCCTAGAAATATCATAGCTGGAAAATATGAAGAGGCTGAGGAAGCTATCCAATGGTATAAACGTGTATTCGGAGATGATTTCTATTTGGAATTGCAACGTCATAAAGCGACGGTTCCTCGTGCGAACCATGAAGCTTATAAATTGCAGCAAATTGCTAACGAAAAGCTGATAGAGTATTCTAAAAAATTCAATGTCAAGCTGGTTTGTACCAATGACGTTCACTTTGTAGATGAAGAGAATGCTGAAGCACACGACAGGCTGATCTGTCTGAGTACGGGTAAGGATTTGGATGATCCTAACCGTATGCTCTATTCAAAGCAAGAGTGGATGAAGACACGTGCCGAGATGAATGAAGTTTTCGCTGATGTTCCCGAGGCTCTTTCAAATACGGTGGATATTTGTGATCAGGTGGAATTTTATAGTATAGATCATGCACCGATTATGCCTACTTTTGCTATTCCTGAAGATTTTGGAACAGAAGAGGGATATCGGAAGAAATATACAGAAAAGGACTTGTTTGATGAGTTCACTCAAGATGAAAACGGTAACGTGGTAATGAGTGAGGAGGCCGCTAAAGCCAAAATAGAGAAACTGGGTGGCTATGACAAACTCTATCGTATTAAACTGGAAGCTGATTATCTGAAGAAATTAGCGTTGGAAGGTGCGCACAAGCGTTATGGAGAAGTATTGAGTGAGGAAGTGCAGGAACGGATCAAATTCGAACTTCATATTATGAAGACGATGGGTTTTCCCGGTTACTTCTTGATTGTGCAGGATTTTATTCGTGCCGCGCGTGAAGAATTGGATGTGTCTGTGGGACCGGGACGTGGATCGGCGGCAGGTTCTGCCGTAGCATATTGTTTGGGTATCACTAAAATAGACCCTATTGCATACGATTTGCTGTTCGAACGTTTCCTGAATCCCGACCGTATTTCTTTGCCTGATATTGATGTGGATTTTGATGATGATGGTCGTGGACGAGTATTGAATTGGGTAACTGAAAAATATGGTCAGGAAAAGGTGGCGCATATCATTACATACGGTACGATGGCAACCAAGCTGGCAATCAAGGATGTAGCCCGTGTACAGAAATTACCTTTATCGGAGTCCGACCGTTTGTGTAAGTTGGTTCCGGATAAGATTCCTGATAAAAAAATGAATTTGCCTAATGCCATAGCTTATGTTCCCGAACTACAGGCAGCGGAAGTCTCACCCGATCCTATTTTGCGTGATACGATAAAGTATGCAAAGATGTTGGAGGGGAATGTCCGTAATACCGGTGTGCATGCGTGCGGTACTATTATATGTCGAGATGATATAACGGACTGGGTGCCTGTAAGTACGGCAGATGATAAGGAAACCGGTGAAAAAATGCTGGTGACCCAGTATGAAGGTTCAGTTATTGAAGATACTGGATTGATCAAGATGGACTTTTTGGGTCTGAAGACCCTTTCTATTATCAAAGAGGCGATTGAAAATATCAAGCATAGTAAGGGGATTATCTTGGATATTGACGAGGTTGACATTTCGGATCCTCCTACTTATGCTCTTTATAGTGAAGGACGGACGATTGGTACATTCCAGTTCGAATCTGCCGGTATGCAGAAATATTTGCGGGAATTGGAACCTAGCACTTTTGAGGATTTGATTGCGATGAATGCTCTTTATCGTCCGGGACCTATGGATTACATTCCGGACTTTATCGACCGTAAGCATGGCCGTAAGCCTATTGAGTATGATATTCCTATTATGGAGAAATATTTGAAAGATACATATGGTATTACGGTATATCAGGAGCAGGTCATGCTTTTGTCACGTTTGCTGGCGGATTTTACTCGTGGCGAATCCGATGCCTTGCGTAAAGCAATGGGTAAAAAACTGAGGGACAAACTAGACCATATGAAGCCTAAGTTTATTGAAGGCGGACGGAAGAACGGTCATGATCCCAAAGTACTTGAGAAGATTTGGACGGACTGGGAAAAGTTCGCTTCTTATGCATTCAATAAATCTCATGCTACTTGTTATTCGTGGGTGGCTTATCAGACAGCTTTTCTGAAAGCAAACTATCCGGCGGAATATATGGCGGCTACGATGAGCCGGAATATTTCGAATATCACGGAAATTACTAAATTGATGGACGAGAGTAAGGCGACTGGTATCATGACCAAGGGACCTGATGTGAATGAAAGTTATCTGAAGTTTTCTGTGAATCGTAAAGGGGATATCCGTTTTGGACTGGGAGCCATTAAGGGAGTGGGGGAAAGTGCTGTGCAGTCTATCCTTGAAGAACGTGAGAGAAATGGAGAATATAAAGATATTTTCGATTTTGTACAGCGTGTAAATCTTTCGGCTTGCAATCGTAAGAATATAGAAAACTTGGCTTTGGCAGGTGCTTTTGATAGTTTCACAGGAATAAAGCGTGAAGACTTCTTTGTAAAGAACGCTAAAGATGAAACCTTTACCGAAGTGTTGGTACGTTATGGAAATAAGTATCAGATGGATAAAGCCGCAGCTGCAAATTCTTTGTTTGGAGGTGAGAATCAGGTGGATATTGCTACTCCCGAAATCATTCCGTCTCCTGCATGGGGGGATTTGGAACGTTTGAATAAGGAACGTGATTTGGTAGGTATCTATCTTTCTGCCCATCCGTTGGATGAGTATGCTGTTATATTAGAGAATGTATGCAATGTCCACATGGCGGAACTTGCCGATTTAACCCCTTTGCAGAACAGAGACTTAACCATGGGAGGGATTGTGACTGCAGTGCGTGAGGGGTATACCAAGACGGGAAAACCATACGGTATTGCTAAAGTGGAAGATTATTCGGGCTCAGCAGAATTTGCTTTCTTCGGTAATGAATGGGTAGAGAAGAAGAACTTTTTTATGACCGGTATGTTTTTATTTATGCGAGGGAAATGTCAGCCAAAACAATGGCGGCAGGAAGAATGGGAGGTGAAGATAAGTACTATTGAGTTGTTACCGGAAGTAAAGGAAAAGATTATTGAGAAACTTACAGTTTCAGCTCCTTTGTCTGCATTGGATGAAGAGCTGATAACGGAGTTTTCAGCCTTAATCAAGGCACATCCCGGTAATGCAGAGCTTTATTTTCATGTGATGGATGAGGATGGACAAATGTATGTCAATCTGATGTCACGTACTATGAAAATTTCAGTTCAAAAAGAGATCATGACTTATTTAAAGAGCCAACCACAGCTCTCTTACAAAATTAATTAGTATATTTGCGCTAACATTTTAAATAACTAAGTATAATAATTATGGCACTAGAAATTAAAGATAGCAATTTTGAAGAATTGCTGGCATCAGGCAAGCCTGTAGTAGTGGACTTTTGGGCAACATGGTGTGGTCCTTGTAAAAAAATAGCTCCGGATGTTGAAGCTTTGGCAGAAGAATATAAGGATCAGGTAATAATTGGAAAGTGCGACGTGGATGATAACGACGAACTGACCGGTAAATTTGGTGTACGTAACATTCCTACTGTTCTTTTTATCAAGGACGGTGAAGTGAAAGATAAGACTGTAGGTGCAGTGACCAAAGCTCAGCTGGAAGAAAAAATAAAAGCTTTACTGTAATAAAAAGAATATTCACCCCTTTAATATATACGACTATGGGAATGGAAGACGATTTCTTATTGGAAGATGAGGATGATCAAAAAACGATAGAGTTTATCAAAAATTATCTGCCTCAGGATTTGAAAGATAAATTCACGGAGGATGATTTATATTATATCCTTGATGTGATTGTGGATTACTATACCTCCAGCGGATGTCTTGATGTACAACCTGATGAAGAGGGATACATTAACATTGATCAAGATGAAATTGTGAATTACATAGTCAAGGAAGCCAAGAAAGACGGAATGGGGCCTTATGACCCCGATGATGTATTCTTTGTAGTCCAAGGGGAAATGGAATATGGGAATTCATTGGGACAAGTGGATTAAGAAGAAAGTCTCATAATAAAATAAAAGATGCGTATCTCTATGTGGGGGATGCGCATTTTTTTATACTTGAAAACAAGGTAGTATCTACTATTAGCTCTCTTATTTCTTTTGTAAAAGAAAATAATAGAATACCTTTGTAAAAACACTCATGCTCATTTTAACTATAAAAACATTGCTTAATGGCTAAAAAGAAAAATTCCCAATTCCTACCTGGTCTTTTGGAGGATATCATGTCTTTATTGACCCCGGAAGAACAAGAAATTGCATTTGAATTGTTTAATGATGGAGCGAATCAGGTAGATGAAGAACTGTCTCATATTTATTATCATCATCAGTGTCCCGATTATAGATTGATTGCGCAGCCGATCGCATCTTATCTGATGCCTTTGTGGACGATGGATGATATGAGTAGTCTGTCACCGGCTGAAATCTACTCTTCTTGTGCTGTTATTCCACAAGAAACATTGGAACGAGATCTCCGCAATTTTATCTTTAATATCTTTGTCGTATATCGGAAAATGCCCGAAAAATGTTATTCATATAGAATGTGGTATGCATTAGGAATAATGGAGCATTTTCGTATGGAACATTGTTTGGATATTGTTTTGGAAGTGCTGCGGCAAGATTTGGATTTTTATGATTTTTATTTCGGTTATTTGTATGAAACAATGTTGTCTGCCATTACCTATCAATTGGGACAGAATCAATTAGATGTTTTGATGGACTTTATGAAAGAGCCCGGACTGCTTCCTATGTCTAAATATAGAGTGATTGAAGCTGTTGCTCATATTGTGATAACTCATCCTGACAGAAGAGAGGAAGTGATGGATTGGTTTGGTAATTTGTTGAGTTACTATTTTGATGTACTGAAAGAGCAGAAGAATGATATTTGTTCTACTTTGCTGCTTGATCATGTTACAGCTTGCATGATGGATATTCGCGGGGTAGAAACTTTACCTATTTTGCAAAAGATTTATCGGACTTATCATATTAAACCTTATGGTATTCCAAGTATTAATGAACTAAAGAAAAAAATGCCTTATGCGGAAATGCATGGGTTGGAAATGGAACGGGTAGAGGATTATCTAGTTGAAGTTTTCGAGGTTGCTACTGACGAGGAAGAAGATGAGGAGATTTATGATGATCCGCTTTATATGGAGGAGCAGCCTGCTAAAAAATTTAGAATAAAAATAGAGTTGAAAGACTCTGAACCATTAGTCTGGCGCATATTGGAGGTTCCTTCGAATATTTGTTTGGAAAGATTTTCTGAGGTGGTAGAAGTGGCAATGGGATGGGATGGTTATCATTTGCATCGTTTTATTAAGGGGAACACTTATTATCTTCCTCCCAAAGATCGGGCAGATGATTGTTTTTTTGAGGGTGTACCCAAACAGTTTGATTCCGGTATGCTTTCTTTAGGTGAATTATTAAGTCGTAAGGGATCAAAAATTAAGTATGAATATGATTTCGGTGATAGTTGGATACATGAAATTATATTAGAATCCTGCCAGTCCTATAAGAAAGAGGAAATTCCGGTTATAGCCTTGTTGGATGGTGAAAATGCTTGTCCGCCAGAAGATTGTAATGGCATATGGGGGTATAGGAAAATGCTGAAAGCTTTAGAAAAGCCTCGCTCTAAAGCTGCGCGTGAATATAAAGAATGGTTGGGGTATAATTTTGATCCTACTGAATTTGATCTTGATGAAACTAGGGGGCTGTTGGCTGAAATTGTAGATTGATTTGGATTTTTGTTATAACAGGGGGCGGGTGGAAATCCTGCTCTTTCCTAAAAAACTTGTTTTATGTCTGTGGATAGGGGAATGTAATATCCACAGATTTTGTTCACTATGTGTTTATACGATGCCTTGTATATTCAAAAAGAAATAAATGCCTGTAGCTATCATTAATAGTCCTAATATAGCATAGAAAAGTCGTGCACGCTGACGCCCTGCATTACTGACAATGAACTGTGTGTTGTGTGCGGTAAAGAACCACTCCCAATTAAATAAGGCTGCCAGAACGGACAATAGTCCTACCAATACGAATATGGCTTGGATCAGATAATGCATTCCCATAATTTAATGAATTTGGCTGTAGGGGCAGATTTTGTTCGTCCCTACAGTGAATATTTTTCTTTTATTCAGCTTCAAAGTGCATGATGCGGCTTCCATCTTCAGATTCTTCAATCTCGACTTTTACAGCATTGCCAGGCAAAAGTTCTTCTACCAGTTCCGGCCATTCGATGAAGCAGAGGGCACCGCTATAGAAATAATCCTCATATCCCATGTCGTATACTTCGTCCAGTTTCTTGATACGATAGAAATCAAAATGGTAAATAAGTTCACCGGTTTCATCCGAACGGTATTCGTTGACAATGGCAAAAGTTGGCGAGTTGATGACATCTGTTACCCCCAGCTCTTCGCATACAGCTTTGATAAATGTTGTTTTACCGGCTCCCATCTTTCCGTAGAAAGCAAAAACGGTATTATCACCCATAGCTGCGATGAATTGTTTGGCAGCTTCGTGGATAGAGCCTAAAGAATTGATTTTAATTTCCATATCCATTGGTTTGATTGAGTTTCTTTTGTTTGCAAAGGTACATGCTTTTCCCCATTTTGCAAAAAGTATAGATGAGGATTGAAAAAAAGATTATTGCTGCACCCGAAGGAACTTGTAATTTATAAGAAATGAACAGTCCACCTAAACAACCTGCATAACCGGTGATGACAGACCACCAGATAATTTTCTTGAAACTATGGGTAAACAAATTGGCGGTCATTTGCGGTAAAGTCAGCAGGGAAATGGCAAGTACTATACCTACCATGCGGAGGCATGATACGATGGTCAGTGCGATGAACATCATCAGAATATATTCAAATAAAGCTACCGGTATACGTTGGGAACGGGCGAATTCCCGGTCGAAAGCGATGCAAATGATAGGATTCAGAAATAAAGTGAAGAATAGTGTCAGCAGCACGGAAAGAATGGCAAGTAACAGAATGTCTGTGGGCGTAATGGTCAGAATGTTGCCGAACAGAAAGGCGGATAAATCGGGAGTGAATCCTGGAGCTAGAAAGCTAAAGATAATACCTACTGCCATACCGAAAGTCCAAAACACGGCGATAGCGGAATCTTCGCGCATATCTTTCCGTTTGCTTAACCATTCTACCCCAAAGGAAGAGAGTACGGAGAAGATTGCAGCAGATAATAGAGGGGAGATTCCTGCGTATAATCCTAGGCCGATACCTCCAAAAGAGGCGTGGGTAATTCCTCCACTGATGAATACCAAACGGCGCGTCACAATGTATGTGCCGATAATGCCACAGGCAATGCTGGCAAACAAGCTTCCTAGCAAGGCATGTTGGAAGAAAGTATAATGCAAAAGTTCTAATATATCCATATTTTTTTCAGTGGTTTTTATTCAAATGGAGACTTTGCTTGGTGTAGGCGGATTATTTGAATCTTCGTTCACCTACAATCAGGAAAAGCTCGTCTTTCAACTCGTCCGGCAGTTCTATTCCACGCAATTGCAGGCTACGGCTCCATCCGGCTACTTCATCTTCTTTACAAGTGTACATGATTTCCCGAAATTCTTCCACTTCTTCTTCATTATAACCATTTGAGGGACGGCCGCGAAAGCGGTCCAGTTCCTCGTCATCATAATATTCTATTTTTTTGCTGACAGCGGCAAGCAGGCTTTCTTTTTCACAAATTTCATGTTGCCCACAACATTCAGCGTCTGCTTCCACTATTTCGGGAGCAGCCTTCAATTCTCCGCTTTCTATCTTTTTTTGTATCTGGCGGTTGTGTAAAACTCCCACTGTCATGGCGATACCTGCCAAAATAATCAGACCAATAATAAGTATGAGCATAACTTTATACCTCCTCTATTATAAAACCAGCTTTCTTTAAATCTTCCCAATAGTAAGGATAGGATTTTGAAACGACCTGTGGATTATTAATCCGGATTTCGGGCATTACTACACAAGCCGGAGCGAATGCCATAGCCATACGGTGGTCCTCATAAGTGTCAATGGCAACATCAGCGGTCATTTCACATCGTTCACCTTCCCAAGACAGAATACGATCATCTGTTTCATGAAGTATATATCCTAGCTTTCCCATTTCTTGTATCAAGGCTGCCATACGGTCTGTTTCTTTAATCTTCAAACTTTGTAAGCCTGAGAAGCGGAAGGGAATATTCATTAACGCACAAGTGACGACAAACGTTTGTGCCAAATCCGGTTGGTTGATGAAATCATAATCCAGCCGTTCGGTTATTTTATCGGTCTTTTTCAATGTTACCGTTTTATTTCCATAAATACTTTCGATTCCTAGTAACTGGAAAATTTCAGCCACTTTACTGTCCCCTTGATAGCTTGTTTCGAATAATCCCGGTAAGATGATTTCCGCTTTGTTGGAAAGAGCGGCTATCTGATACCAATATGAAGCTGCGCTCCAATCACTTTCCACGTAGAAAGGTATGGATTGGTAGGGTTGCGGCTCAACTTTTAGTTGATATTCATTGAGCCATTTGGCTCTAGCACCAAAATCGTTCATCAGCTGCAGGGTAAGGTTGATATAAGGGCGGGATATGATTTCTCCTGTCAGTGTAAGGGTCAGTCCGTTACTTAGTATAGGGGCAATCATCAATAAGGCTGAGATATATTGAGAACTGACATTACCCGGCAGGCTGATGGTATCTTTCTGCAGTTTGTGTCCGGTGATACGCAGAGGAGGATATCCGTCATTGATTATGTATTCAATTTCTGCTCCCAGCTCACGTAAAGCATTGACCAACACCTGGATAGGACGTTGTTGCATACGTTGTGTACCAGTGATGATCCGTGTTCCCGGAGTGACGGACAAATAAGCAGTAAGAAAGCGCATGGCTGTTCCGGCTGCCATAATGTCTATGGTATTTTTGCCGTCATTTAAGGCGTGAATCATTACTTGGGTATCATCGCAGTCAGATAGGTTCTCAAGTTGGAATATTCTATTTCCCAGTGCATTGATTATCAATGCACGGTTGCTGATACTCTTGGAAGAGGGGAGCTGGATAGTTGTATGTATTTGAGCGGGTGCCGTTACTTTTATTTGCATCATACCTTATATAATATAATAATGTGTATCGGATTGCAAAGGTAGGAATATTATCTTAATACTTGAAGGTTGCTACTTAAAAAAGGAGGCCGGAGAGTATAAAAAAGCCGGGAACATGGAAAGGTGGTTGTTTTGTTCCCGGCCCGGACATATAGTGAAAGTTAAGCTATAGTGATGCTTGAATCCAAATAAACATCTTGAATGGTATTTAGCAATTCAATTCCGTCTTTCATTGGTTTTTGAAAGGCTTTACGTCCACTTATGAGACCCATACCTCCGGCACGTTTATTGACGATTGCTGTTATTACTGCGTCTTTTAGATCAGAACTGCCATGAGATTCACCTCCAGAGTTGATTAATCCTACACGTCCCATGTATCCATTGGCTACTTGATAGCGACAGAGGTCGATAGGATGTTCTGAAGTCAGTTCGGTATAAACTTTATCATTTGTCTTTCCGAATTTAATGGCTGTAAAACCACCGTTATTGACCGGTAATTTCTGTTTTACAATATCTGCCTTGATAGTAACTCCCAAATGATTGGCTTGTCCGGTTAAATCGGCTGCTGTATGATAATCTACACCGTCTTTTTTAAAAGCATTGTTACGTAAGTAACACCATAAAATAGTAGCCATGCCTAGTTCGTGGGCATATTCAAAAGCTTCCGCTATTTCAACCAGTTGTCTGCGGCTCTGTTCAGAACCGAAATAGATAGTGGCACCTACTGCTACAGCTCCCATATTCCAGGCTTCTTTTACAGTACCAAACATCACTTGGTCGTAAGAATTGGGATAAGTCAATAATTCATTGTGATTTAGTTTGGCAATAAAAGGAATCTTGTGGGCGTATTTGCGGGCAACGGAACCTAATACTCCGAAAGTAGAGGCTATGGCATTACAGCCCCCCTCAATAGCGAGTTTTACAATATTTTCCGGATCAAAGTAAAGTGGATTGGGGGCAAATGAGGCTCCTGCTGTATGTTCTATGCCTTGATCTACAGGAAGAATAGATACATACCCTGTATTTGCAAGTCGCCCGTGTCCTAACAGGGTTTGAATACTGCTCAGGGTACGAATATTGCGGTCTGATGATATCCAAGTATCATCAATGGTGCTTGAAGAAGGGATATGGATTAATGATTTATCTATAGTTCTACAGGTGTGCTCTAAATAAAATGCTGCTTGGTCACCCAATAAATTTGTTATTTTGCTCATACTCTTTTTTCTTTAATTGATTAATAATTTTTTATCCATAGTGTTTTCTTTCTAGTATAAAAGCGTATGATTGCGTTTGAATGCATTATTGAAAACACTATTTTGATGTATTCTCCATTCTGTGATGGAGGTTTCGGACAGCGCAGGAAAATTATTTCCTGCCACCGGGGTTGGTTTTTCCTTGATCGGCTACAGCTTCCATTAGTTTTTTTATTTTTTCCGGATCTCCCAAAAAGTAGTCTTTCTTCAAATTCAGGTCATTATCAAACTCGAATACATACGGAACAGCAGTAGGTAGATTAAGACCTACAATTTCCTCATCCGGTATATGTTTCAAATATTTAATAATTCCTCTGAGGCTGTTTCCGTGAGCTACTACCAGCAGTTCGTTTGCTGTAGCTAGATTGGGGAAGATGATGCATTTCCAATAAGGTAATATACGTTCTACTGTTTCTTTCAGAGATTCGGTACGTGGAAGATCTTTGTCAGGAACTTCTTTATAACGGGTATCTGTTTTCGGATTGCGCGGATCATCTTCCGGTAGGGCATTGGGGGCTACGTTAAAACTACGGCGCCATATCAAGACTTGTTCTTCTCCGTATTTAGAAGCTGTTTCGCTTTTGTTTAATCCTTGCAATGCGCCATAATGTTTCTCATTTAGGCGCCAACTTTTCTCTACAGGTATCCAGTCTTGATCCATTTTATCTAGGACACAGTTTAATGTTTTGACCGCACGCTTTAAAAAAGAAGTGTAAGCTTTATCAAAATGAAATCCTTTTTCTTTTAAGAGTATACCTGCTTGGTTGGCATCAGCGATACCTTTTTCGGTTAAATCTACATCTGTCCATCCTGTAAAACGGTTGTCTTTGTTCCAAGTACTTTCTCCATGGCGGAGTAATACGATTCTTTTCATTTGTTCTCCTTTCTTTATTACCCGGTAATACATTTTCTGTTGGTGGCAAAATTAGTTGTAGCATACATACTTATCAATACCCATTAATTATGAATTTAACAGCGGAAGGCAAGGTTTTGTTTCTCTTTTTATTATTTTTGTACTTTGTAATTAAACACATGCCATGAAAAGAATTAAAACAGGACTAACGGGATTTATATTAGGAGATTGGTTGGGAATGCCTTACAGGGGAAAAGGAAAAGGGACATTTAAACCTATGTGGACAAAATCTTATCTTCGGGGAGACAAATGTTCAGGAAATACTTCGATGTTATTATGTGCTTTGGACAGTCGTTGTAATTTGGAACTTTATCAGCAGAATTTAAGAGATTGGTATTTTAATAGAAAGTATACAGGAGAAAACATTGAGTTTGATATTGATCAGGTAACCCAAAAAGCAATCATGAAAAATTTCAGGGGAGTGTCTTCGGATTCTAATAGCGGCAACCGTAGTTTGATGGGATGTTGTGTTTTGGCTTTTTCGCCTTTATCTAAAGAGGAGATTTTTCCTTTTATTAAGATTACTCATAATAGTCGTTATAGCTTTAAGTATACTTGGTTTTTTATTGAGTTTATTCGTTGCCTGTTGGAATATGAAGATAAAGGACAGGCATTACAGCAGGCTGAGCAGAGATGTGGTGTGGAGGTTAACAGGCAAAATCTTTGTAATGGAAGCTTTGTTGTAGATACGGTGGAGTCAGTGGTCAATTGGTTTATGGCAGGAAATAGTTATAAGGAGTGCGTATTTTCGGCTATAAACTCAGGTAAGTCAAGTGATGCGGTAGGAGCATTGACAGGTTTGCTGGCGGGAATATATTATGGATTAGAATTAAAGAATGGAGTGAAAGGGTTTGAAACAATGGAATCTTATATTGATTCATTTATCCAGTACCTTAATCATCCCACTCTTTAAATTCCAATGAAAGTTGTTCCCATTGTTTTTTTATTTCTTCTTTTTCTTCTTTTGGATTAGATACGGATAGTCCGATAAGGCGGATGGGGTGGCTTTCATAATCAATTTCTTTCAGTAATTTTTTTGCTAAAGGAAGAATTTTATCCATGCTTGTCAGTTCACTGTCTTGAGTGATGCTGCGGGTTATTTGGTTAAAGTCATGGAATTTTATTTTTAAAGTAAGTGTATTACCACTGAAATTAGTGCGTTTCAGTCTTTCTAGCAATTCGGTGACTACATGATATAGTTCAATGATGGCGGAAGAATGAAGAGAAATGTCTTTTTCCAATGTATGTTCGCATCCTACGGACTTACGGATTCTTATGGGTTCTACAGGACGGAGGTCTATGCCTCGTGCAAAATCGTAATATAGATTACCTGCTTTGCCAAACTGTCGGGTAAGCATTTCTAAAGTGCAGGCTTGTAATTGGGTACCATTATGAATACCTAATGCGTGCATTTTTTGGGCTGTGACCGGACCTACTCCCCAAAAAGATTCGATGGGAAGATGGGCGATGAAATCCAATGCTTGGTCGGGATGTATTGTACATAATCCGTCGGGTTTGCGGTAATCCGATGCTATTTTGGCTAGAAATTTGTTATAAGAGACCCCGGCTGAAGCTATCAATCCCAATTCTTTGCGGATACGCTTTTTTATATCTTTGGCTATATCTATAGCAAGTGAAAAGCCTGCTTTATTTTCAGTTACATCCAGAAAGGCTTCGTCTAGTGACAGAGGCTCTATGATATCTGTATAGGTATGAAAGATATCGTGTATCTGCCGGGATACAGCTTTATATACATTCATTCGCCCTGGAACAAAAATCAGTTCTGGGCAAAGTCTTTTGGCTTTTTGTGATGACATGGCGGAATGTACTCCGTAACGACGGGCTTCGTAACTGGCAGCAGCTACCACACCTCGTTCTTCAGCGTGTCCCACAGCAAGCGGTTTTCCACATAATTCGGGGTTGTCACGCTGTTCTACCGATGCGTAGAATGCATCCATATCGATATGTATTATTTTGCGTTCGGACATCTTCATGAAATTTGTAGAGCAAAGGTATGAAAAAGGTTTTTGGTTGATGAGTTCTTTAACAGCTTTATTTGTTATATTTTCATTAATGTTATTTCTGTATAACGAATACGAGAGAGGCACATAAGAACTGCCCCTTTTATTTATCTGATGATGCGAAATTTCCGCTGGACCCCGAATATTGGTTTCGGTAAGGTAAGATCAATGTTGGGTAGTATAATAAAAAGAAGGAGTTAGTTTTCACTAAACTCCTTCATGCTCAGCTTGTCGGGGTGACTGGATTCGAACCAGCGACCACACGCCCCCCAGACGCGTACTCTAACCGGGCTGAGCTACACCCCGAATTGCGGATGCAAAGGTACGGCTTTTTTTGGTATTTGCAAATATTCTCTGTACTTTTTTACATTAAAAGTGCATCTTTTTATGCAAGGTATTGATGAAACTAATAAGTCGATTCCCTATATTCAGAGGGAGACATATTGGTGTGTCTTTTAAAAAAACGACCTAAAGCAGACTGGTTCAGGAACTTAGTTCTGATTGTTATTTCCTGAATATTAAGAGAACTGTTTTTCAATAATTCTTTTATCTCCAGTAATGAATAATCTATAATCCAGTCCTTAGGAGATTTTCCACTGGTTTCTTTAACTACTTCAGACAGATATTTGGAAGAAACATGAAGTTTGTCGGCATAAAAGATAACCTCTTTATGCTCTCTGTAGTTGTCCATCATTAGCGTATAGAATCTATGCGTTAAATCTTCTTTACGTGTTGTACTTGTATTATTTCTATGATTGATATAATTTTCAAAATCGTTATATAAATCTAGGAATATAATTCTTAGCAGAGCTATAATTGCTTCTCTGGAAAAACTTTTGGGAAGTTTGATCCGACTCTTCAGTAACGTATAATAATTCATGAAATACTGCATCTCTTGTTCCGGCAAGGGATAAAGGAAACGAGATTTCATGTAAGAGAAAAATTGAGGAGAAAAACTCCTGATAGTTTTTATTACATCATAGAAAAATGTGTTTGAAAGTGTAAAATAGTTTGTTGTGAAATGAGGACTTGTCTCTATGACTGAGACTAGCAGTCCCGGCATAAAGACAAAAACATCATGTGGGTGTATAGTATATTCTTGAGAATCCATTCTTATTTTAGCATTTCCTTGTATACAGATTCCAATAGTACATATAGGGGTATAAGAAGGGCAATCTGTAATGGGCAATGTTGATGCATTAGATTGCATGCAAAATTCATTCTCTAATATATCTTCTCTATTCTTTTCAAATTCCTTATATAACATTTATACCAACCAATTATATAATGCAAAAATAGGGTTTCTGAAGCATTGAAAAGTTGATCAATGGTATTTAGGAACAATTTTACGGAAAAAAGGTGCTTTATATTTGTCTTTTTTAAATGATTGGTCTGTTTTTTAACTAATGTATTATAAATACTCTAATTGCTTGATTGTTAAAAGTTTGATCGATTATAATTGGGAATAAATAAAAGATGTTTTTATTGTATCGGACAGATGGAAAGTTTGTACAATCCTTTCCATCTGTTTGAAGGGAGATCAGCAACCCATGGATTCATGATAAAAATCCAGCATTTCAAAAATTTCGTCTTTACTTGCCGATTGATTAATCTGTATATTTCCTATTTCAGTTAATAGGGTGAAATTGATAATGCCTGCTGAGTTTTTCTTATCATGTTTCATGAATTCATAGAGGCGTTCATATTGTTTGCAATTAAAAGGCATAACTCCATAATGTTCTTTGACGAACAGGATGGTCTGACGTAGCTTGTCTTTAGGAAAACCAGTTTTGATATGGGAGAAATAAAGTTCACAAACTATTCCCCATGCCACAGCGTAACCATGTAATATCGGATGCTGTGTTTCTAATGCCAGACTTTCAAAAGCATGCCCTACGGTGTGTCCCAGATTTAAAGCTTTGCGGATTCCTCTTTCAAAAGGATCCTGTTCCACTATATCTTCTTTAATCTGTACAGATTTTCCGACTAAAGTCTGTAAGACCTTGTAATCTATATTGTTGAAGTCAAATTTCAACAATTCTATCCAATGATCATGGGTGCTGATAAGACCATGTTTCAACATTTCAGCGTATCCGGACAATAGATTGCGAATATCCAGTGATTTTAGAAAATTAGCGTCAATCAATACACTTTCGGCAGGAGAGAAGACTCCGATCTCATTCTTTAATCCGTTGAAATTGATTCCGGTCTTGCCTCCTACAGATGCATCAACCATAGCCAGCAGTGTGGTAGGAATATTAATATATTTGATCCCTCGTTTGAAAGTTGATGCGGCGAATCCTCCTAAATCTGTAACCATCCCTCCACCTAAATTGATAAGTAGCGAATGACGGCTTGCACCTTTATCTCCCAACTCTTTCCATACATATGCCAGTGTTTCCAAGTTTTTGTGCACATCTTCAGCCCCTATATAAATAAAATGGGCATTTTTAATACAATCAAATTCTGATACAACAGGAATGCAAAGTTCACGTGTATGTTCGTCAGCCAAGACAAATAATTTGTCATGTGGGCATTGGTTTATTGCCTTATTGAGATTTTCTTCTAAGTTATGGCAGATAATAACTTCTTGTTTACTCATATTTTCTATTATTTGCCTGCAAATTTAGGTAAAAAAGCAAAAAGATGACCGTTCTTTGCTTACAAATAATTACTTTTGTACGTTAAAATATAAAATAATGAAAGGAATTTTACCGGTTTATTGTAGGACGATGGGATATGTTGTTCTGTTGTTGTCTGTTTTCGTACCGTTGTTCATGTTTATGTTTGGCATGATAAACGATAGTAACCTGTTGTTTACAAAGGCTTCTATCAAGTTACTTATCTGGTTTTCTTTGTTTATGATCTTCTTGGCAAAAGTGAAGGATGAGAATGAGAAGATTTCCCGAATACGTATCAAGGCTATTTGTTATGCTATTTATTTGTTGGGCATTTATTATATTGTAATGTTGGTCAGAGGAGTATATAATGGAAATCTGGAAGAAGCGGATAATTCCATTGCTATAGTTTATATGGTTTTTAATGTTATTTGTCTGGAATTTGGTGTACAAAAAAGCCGGGTTGACCGATTGTTTAAGAAATAAATACATTTTTCCGTTAAACCTTTTGTCGACAAGAGTGTCCAAAGGACATTAGGCATTAAAATTTCAAGGAAAAAGAAAAAATGAAGAAGTTAGTATTATTGTTGTTACTGGTATGTACCTGTGCAACTCTCTCTTGGGCGCAAAGTGGCAAGCGCATAACCGTGACGGGATCTGTGATTGATGGTGATGATAAAAGCCCGGTTGGACAAGCTACCGTACAGTTACTTTCTCTACCCGATAGTACAATGGTGGTAGGAAATGTTACCAATAACAACGGAGTATTCTCTATTGCTGCCCGTCCGGGGAAATATGTACTTAAAATTTCATTTGTAGGTTACCTTACTCAGGAAAAATCTTTGCAGCTGACAGCTGGTAAACCGAGTGTTAATATTGGAACAGTCACTTTACCCACCGATGCTATCATGTTGGGTGAGGCGGTTATTGTAGCCGAGGCTCCGCAGGTAACCATTTCAGAAGATACTATTGGCTATAACGCTTCTGCTTATCGTACTCCTGAGGGGGCGATGTTGGAAGAATTGGTGAAAAAACTTCCGGGAGCAGAAATAGATGAAGACGGAAACATAAAGATGAACGGCAAGGAAATCAAGAAACTTATGGTAGATGGCAAAGAGTTTTTTGGCGGTGATGTGAAGACCGGTTTGAAGAACTTGCCAGTCGATATGGTGGAAAAACTGAAAACCTATGATAAGAAATCCGATTTGGCACGCATTACGGGTATTGATGATGGTGAGGAGGAAACAGTGCTCGATTTGACGGTGAAGAAGGGGATGAATCAAGGCTGGTTTGGAAACGTGGATTTAGGCGCCGGAACGGAAGACCGTTATACAGGAAGAGCTATGATTAACCGTTTTTATGATAAAACTCAGGTTTCTATTATTGGTTCCGCCAATAATGTGAATGATCAGGGATTTTCGGGGGGAGGACCTCGTTGGAGGCGTAACAATGGATTGAACGCGACTAAAATGCTAGGAGCGAATTTTGCTACAGAAACAGAAAAACTGGAATTGGGAGGTAGTATGCGTTACAACTATCGTGATGCAGATGTAGTAACAGTCGGATCTTCACAGCGTTTTTTGCAGTCGGGGGATTCTTATTCCAATTCAAACAAAGCCAATAGTAATAAGGAAACAGGTTTCAAGGCAGATTTCCGTATGGAATGGCGTCCCGATTCAATGACCAATATTATTTTCCGGCCGAATGTTTCTTATGATAAGACAAGGGGAGCTTCAGTTGCAGAGTCAGGTACTTTTAATGAGGATCCTTATCAGTATGTGGTAAATCCCAATGATTATTTGAACTTTGACAATATAGGGTCTGATGATCCGTTAAGGGATACTCGTATTAATGCTACCAATGAACATAATCTGTCCAAATCAAATAGTTTGTCGGCTAATGCAACATTGCAGCTGAACCGGAAACTGAATAATGAGGGACGTAACATTACATTCCGTGGTTCATTTGGATATGGAGATGATGACAGCGATCAGTATGCTCAATCGGAAACCCGTTATTATCAGATAAAGAACTATTTAGGAGGGGATTCTATAGAACATCGTAATCAATACATTACGATGCCTACTAAAAATTATAATTATACAGCACAGTTTACTTATAGCGAACCTATAGCACGGGCTACTTTCCTGCAATTTAGTTATAGATTCCAATATAAGAATAGCAAGAGTGATAAATCGACATACGATTTGGGGTATCCTTGGGATATAAATGACGGATTACCCGAAAACTATGAAACTGCTTATGTGGATAGCTTGAGTAAGGATGCTGAATATAAATACTTTAATCATGATATTTCTTTGGGACTACGATTTATCCGGGAGAAATATCAGTTGAGTGCCGGCATGTCCTTACAGCCTCAAAATACGAAATTGTCCTATAAGAAGGGAGATTACATGACTGATACCACAAGAACGGTATTTAATTTTGCTCCGAATCTGGATTTTCGTTATCGCTTCTCCAAAGTAAGTCAGTTGCGTATCACTTATCGTGGGCGTAGTAGCCAGCCTAGTATGGAAAACCTGTTGCCGATTGTCGATAATTCCAATCCGTTGAATATCCGTGTGGGTAATCCAGGTTTGAAGCCTTCGTTTGCCCATACCATGCGTTTGTTTTATAACACTTATAATGCCGAGAAGCAGCGTGGCATAATGACTCATGTAAATTTCACTGCTACTCAGAATAGTATCAGTAATAGTACGGTATATGATGAGAATACGGGTGGTACTACTTCAACTCCTCAGAATATCAATGGAAACTGGAATGCGTTTGGATTGTTCGGTTTTAATTCGGCTTTGAAGAATAAAAAGTTTACTATAAATTCTTTTTCTCGTGTGAGCTACCGGAATCAGGTAGCGTTCTTATACAATAAGGAAACATTGCATGATGATAAGAATACGACTACCGGTTTGACTTTGGCGGAGAATCTGAATGGGTCCTATCGGAATGACTGGTTTGAATTTTCATTGAATGGTTCTATTGAGTATACAGCGGAACGTAGCAAGCTGCGTCCTGAAAAGAACCAGAATCCTTATACATTCTCATATGGAGCGAGTACCAATGTCACTTTACCATGGCAGATGACATTGTCTACTAATATCACCAACCAGTCCCGTAGAGGATATGATGATGCCAGTTTGAACAATAATGAACTGATTTGGAATGCCCAAATAGCACAAAGTCTATTGAAAGGAGCTGCAACTGTTAGTTTTGAAATGTACGACATCTTAAAACAACAGAGCAATATCAGCCGTTCTTTGACAGCGGATGTACGTTCGGTTACCGAATACAACAGTATCAACAGTTATTGTATGGTACATTTTATCTATCGTCTGAATATTTTTGGAAGTAAAGCCGCCCGTGACAAGATGATGAATAGCCATAGGGGATTCGGCGGTCCCGGTTTTGGTCCCGGTCCGGGAAGACATGGCCGGCGTCCTTTTTAAATGAAACTATATCTTAATCTTTTCCCAATCTATATTGTTATAGGTTGGGATTTTTTTTATAAGTTTGCTTATAAGTAAATTACTGGAATTATATGGTAGAGTGGAGTATCTTTAATGAAATCTTTGCTGTTGCTTTTAACGTGCTTTATTTTGTGATTATCATCGGAACTATCTTTATAGTGATACTTGATAATCGTAATCCCGTTAAAACAATGGCATGGGTACTTGTGCTCTTTTTCCTGCCTATTGTGGGGCTTGTGTTCTATTTCTTTTTCGGCAGAAGCACACGTAAGGAGAAATTGATCAGCAAGAAAGGGTTCACCCGTCTCATAAAACGTCCCATGGCAGAATACCAGGCGCAAAAGGCGTTTAAGTGTCCTGATGAACAGTACCAGTTGATGCGTTTTTTCCGGAAAGTGAATAATGCTTTGCCCTTTGAAGGAAATGCGACGGAAGTTTTTACGGATGGTTATTCCATGCTGTATTCATTGATGAAAGAAATCAGTAAGGCAAAGCATCACATCCATTTGCAGTTTTATATTTTTGAGGATGATCCGGCAGGCAGGTTGCTGCGCGATTTGTTGATAGATAAAGCGCGGCAGGGAGTAGAAGTGCGTTTACTATATGACGATGTGGGCTGCTGGAAAGTTCCCCATGCTTTTTTTGATGAAATGCGGGGAGCAGGTATTGAGGCACGCAGTTTTTTGAAAGTCCGTTTTCCTTTATTTACCAGTAAGGTAAATTATCGTAATCACCGTAAAATAGTAGTAATCGACGGTCGTGTGGCTTATACGGGAGGGATGAACATTGCTTTGCGCTATATGAAAGGCTTTCCATGGGGGATATGGCGGGATACTCACATTAAAATAGAAGGAAAAGCGGTATATGGGTTACAGACTGCTTTTTTGACCGATTGGTATGTAGTAGACCGTACCCTTATCACTTCCTCCCGTTATTTCCCCGAAGTCGGAATCTTTGGAAAGGCTCTGATACAGATTGTCACTTCCGATCCTGTAGGCGAATGGCGGGATATTATGCAAGGGCTACTGATAGCTATCAGCAGCTCCCGAAAGTATTTTTATATACAAACACCTTACCTGTTGCCTACCGAACCTATTCTGATGGCATTGAAAACGGCAGCTTTGGCAGGCGTGGATGTTCGCATTATGATACCGGCACGTGCCGATACATGGATAACACATTTAGGTTCGTTATCTTATTTGGATGATATCATGCGTGCGGGTGTCAGGATTTACCTTTATCAGAAAGGTTTTTTGCATTCCAAGCTGATGGTCAGTGATGATACTCTTTCTACGGTAGGTTCTACAAATATGGACTTCCGTAGCTTTGAGCATAATTTTGAGGTGAATGCCTTTATGTATGATCCGTCCTCAGCATTGCTGTTGAAAGGTATTTTCCTGCAAGACCAGAAGGACGCCATCCTGTTGCAGAGAAAAACATGGATAAAGCGTCCTTGGTATCAAAAAGCACAAGAATCTATTGTCCGGTTGCTGGCACCGTTGCTTTGAAGAAAGAGAAGTTCACACTGCCATATGCACGGCGCTCAATAAAATGGGGGTCATCCTCAAAATGATTCTCTTTGCCATGTTCCAGTACCAGTAATCCGTCTTCCTTTAAAATCCCGCTTTCGAAAATACGGGTGGGGATGCTTTCCAACTCTTTCAAGGCGTATGGAGGGTCGGCGAAGATGAAATCAAATTGCTCGCTGCATTTGTCTATAAATCTAAAGACATCAGCACGGATAGGAAAACATTTGTCAGTCTTCACTTCACGCATCACCTGTGAGATGAAAGAAAGGTGCTGGGGATCTTTTTCTACTGAAATAACCCGGTCACAACCGCGTGAAACCAGTTCTATACTGATGCTGCCCGTACCGGCGAAAAGGTCCAAGGCTGTAACTCCGTCCTCGAAGTCAAAATAATTGTTACTTAATACATTGAAAAGGTTCTCTTTGGCGAAATCCGTTGTCGGACGTGCCTTGAATGTATGAGGCACATCGAAACGGCGCCGTTTGTATATACCGCTGATTACTCGCATAATAATAAGGTTTGCATGTCAAAAGGTATCTCTTCTATTTTACTTATCTCGGAGCGGTTGAATTCCGCTTTGGGGCTGATGACGAATACCTGGCGCAGATAATTGCGCAACTCTTTCAGTAATTCTTCTTTGTCCTTTAATATTCCTGTCAAGTGCAGCTCGTCTCTTTCCTGATTATAATTTAATTGTTGCCATACATATAATAGGTAATACACACGGTCTGTGGTTTGTTTGCATGGAAATGAGTTGATCAGTAATAAGTTGCCCTTATCAAAACAAAAAACTTCCATTTGTTGCTCGCGTATGTATGTATATAGTTTCCGGCTGTTACCCAACCGGCTTTTCCGGGCGAAATATTCAGTCAGCGGGCTGGCGGTGGAGAAGAAACGAGCCGTAGGAAAATGTTCAGTCAGTAACAAATGGGTATGTTTGTCCATAGCAAAAAGTATTACCACATTGCTTCTTCCCAGGACATTGCAAAGTACAATCTCGTTATTTCCTTTAGCTTTAGGAAAATTATGATAGAAAATTGTATCCATCTGTTCGTCTTCGAATAATTCCAAAGGAACAGGGGTGAAACGGGGGGAGTCATACAAGATGTTAACCCGTTTATACGGATACTTCAGCGCTTCTGTTTTAGTCAGCATATCTTTCAGATTGGCCGTCATGGAATATCCGGTGTTGACCGGATGCGGAACAAAGCAGAAATCATTATCTGTCAGTGGGTTATAGATAGAAAAAGAAAATCCATCCGCACTGAGGCGGATGGATAATGTATATTGTTCCGATTTTGTAAAATCGATACGTTCAGTCATTCTTATTCCCAGTTACCTGCGTTATTGTTAGGCTGTTCGATATCACCCACTCTTAAACCGCAATATTTACCCAATTTGGTCTGAAGGTCTTTAAGGTTAGCCAATTCTTGAGTATTCAAGCCGCCCAAATATGTTTCATACGGAGTTTGAGCTTGGAACAAGTTCAAAGGAGCACCCGATTTGGTAGTATCGCTGCGGGTAACCATCTCAAATTGTACGCCGTTTCCGAAGGGAACATATCTCAAAGAGTCTGCGTTGAAGCCCGGAGCATAGATTGTATCTGTTACGGCAACCCATAAAGTATCACGTTTGAAGTTCATCAAACCTTCTTTTTCAACTTCTTTCCAGTTACCGGTCTTTTTGGCTTTGTTGATGATTGCCATCGCTTTCTTTTCAGTCATACCGGCTTCCAGTTGTGTATCAGACAAAACTCCTTCTTTCTTTACAAACGGAAGTTTTGCAGTTTTGACGAAATCAATCAAGGTGTCGAAGCTTGCAGTATATCGTCCATTGTGCAGGTTACGGTATTCCAACTGTGCCTTACGGATGTCAATTAAGCGTGCAATAACTTGTTTCTCTCTAGTCTTTTTAGCGTCATCGAAGTTGATCGGTCCCATGATACTGCCGTAGCAAACGTATATCAAACCGATAACGCAAGCAGCCAATACAATATTAATAACTGTTTTCATGATAAATATGTGTTTTTTTTAGTTTATATTCGCATCGCAAAAATAAAACAAATAAATCTAATAACGCACAGTTCAAGGAACTTTTTATTACGCAATTATGATTAATAGTTATTTAGTGCAGCAAATTAAGGGAAATTTTCTATATAAACCAACTTTAGAACAAGAAAAAGCTGTTAAATTTTTAGCAGATTTTCTCTTTTCCCGCCAATCGGACTCGGTTTTTCTCTTAAAGGGATATGCCGGTACGGGTAAAACATCCCTTATCGGAGCATTGGTGAAGACCTTGGACCAGTTACAGCAAAAGTGTGTTCTGCTTGCTCCGACGGGAAGGGCGGCTAAAGTCTTTTCACATTATGCACAGCATCCGGCTTATACTATCCATAAGAAGATTTACCGCCAGCGCAACTTTTCAAATGACCTGGACAACTTTTCTTTGGATGATAACCTGCATCAGCATACTTTGTTTATTGTGGATGAGGCGTCGATGATCGCTAATGACGGATTGGCGGGGGCGGTCTTTGGTACAGGGCGTTTGCTGGACGACTTGATTCAATATGTATATGCCGGAACAGGTTGCCGTCTGATGCTGATAGGAGATACGGCGCAGCTTCCTCCGGTGGGAGAGGAGGAGAGTCCGGCTCTTTCGGCCGATAAGTTACGCGGGTATGGCATGGAAGTATATGAGGCGCAGCTCACTGAGGTGGTCCGTCAGATGCATGATTCGGGGATTCTTTGGAATGCGACAGAATTGCGCCGCTACATATCCGAGGAAAATTTTCTCACTTTGCCTTCTGTCCGTGTGGAAGGGTTTCCGGATATCCGGATGGTTTCTGGTAGTGAGCTGATTGAGGTAATCAATGATTGTTACGGTCAGGCAGGTATGGACGAAACGATTGTGGTCTGCCGTTCCAATAAACGGGCGAATATTTATAATAAGGGAATTAGGAATACGATTCTGTTTCGGGAGGATGAGCTGAACAGCGGTGACCTGCTGATGGTGGCGAAGAATAACTATTTTTGGACGGAGGGTTGTAAGGAGATTGATTTTATAGCCAATGGAGATATAGCTGTGGTTCGCCGTGTCCGTCGGGTGCGTGAGGCATACGGCTTTCGTTTTGCCGATGTGGTGCTGGCGTTCCCCGACTATGATGGTATGGAACTGGAGGTGAAACTTTTGTTGGATACCTTGCATACTGAAACACCCGCACTGCCTAAAGAATTGAATGACAGGTTATTTTATTCGGTATTGGAGGATTATGCTGATATAACAGTGAAACGTGAGCGGATGAAGAAAATGAAAGCCGATCCTCATTACAATGCCTTGCAGGTGAAATATGCGTATGCCGTTACTTGTCACAAAGCGCAGGGTGGCCAGTGGAAACGGGTCTTTTTGGATCAGGGTTATATGACGGAGGATATGTTGACTCCGGATTATTTCCGTTGGCTGTATACGGCTTTCACCCGTGCTACGGAAATTCTGTATCTAGTGAACTGGCCGAAGGAGCAGACGGAATGAGCGGGCAGTCAGTGAGGTGTTAATGACTGATGATATGTTTTCAACCGTTTGGTTAATGTTTTTTTCTTTATGGCTAAGCCTTTTTGAACGTTTGTATTCTATCTCCATAACCTTTGGAGTTAACTCCCAAGCTTATGGAGTTAACTCCAAAGGCTATGGAGATAACTCCAAAGGCTTGGGAGATAGAAATCTTCCTTTTTATTTCCCTTATCCATAAAGAAGAAAAGGCTTAGTAAACCAGATAAAAAAACTCCGCCATCGGCTTTCAGACCAGATGGCGGAGTTTTGATATATACGAAATATGGACGAAATTCGAATAGATTACAATGCAGCCAGCTCTATCACTTTATCAACAGCCGCATTCAGACCGTCGGGATTCTTACCGCCTGCCGTTGCGAAGTGGGGCTGACCACCGCCGCCGCCTTGAATCAGTTTGGCTGCTTCACGGACCAGTTTGCCTGCATTCTGTCCGGCTTTTACCAGGTCTTCGCTAATCATGACAGTCAGCATCGGTTTGTTGTTGTCCACACTACCTATTACAACGAACAGATTGGCAGGAATCTCACCTTTCAGCTGGAAGGCAATATCTTTCACTACGTCGGCAGACATCGGAATGATGGTTTTCACCACTTTCACACCATTTATTTCTTTGGCATTCTCTACCAGTCTGGCTTTCAGTGCGGCGCCCTTTTCTTTCATGAACTCTTCCACCTGCTTCTTCAATCCTGCATTTTCGTCAATATACTTGCGGATGGCGACTTTCAGATCGGGGGCATTGTTGAACAATGCCTTCAAGTCATTCAGCGTATCTTGGACCGTATCCATCAATTCCTCTACTTTGGCACCCGTGATAGCTTCGATACGGCGCACACCGGCAGCAACAGAGCTTTCGCTGATAATACGGACCATACCGATCTTGCCTGTAGCCGGAACGTGGGTACCTCCACAGAATTCAATAGAGTTTCCGAATTGGACAACACGTACCTCATCACCGTATTTTTCACCGAACAAAGCAATAGCACCCAGTTCTTTTGCCTTTTCGATAGGAAGATTGCGGTATTCCGTCAAAGGGATGTTCTCACGGATTTTGGCATTTACCAAATGTTCCACTTCACGAAGTTGCTCGTCAGTCACTTTCTGGAAGTGAGAGAAGTCGAAACGTAATGACTCAGGGGTTACCAAAGAACCTTTTTGTTCTACGTGAGTTCCTAATACCTGGCGCAACGCTTCGTCCAGCAAGTGAGTACAAGAGTGGTTGGCGGCACAGGCGGCACGTTTTTCTGTATCTACACAAGCCATCATCGGAACGTCAAGGTGTTCGGGCAGTTTTTTGGTGATATGGATAGGAAGGTTGTTTTCCTTCTTGGTGTCAATGATTTCAATGGTTTCGAATTCGCTTACGATCACCCCTGTATCACCTACCTGACCACCACTTTCGGCATAGAAAGGAGTATCGCTCAGTACAATTTGATACAGTGTCTGGTTTTTCTGCTTGATCTGGCGATAGCGCAGGATGCTGGTTTCATATTCGGTAAAGTCATAACCTACAAAGTGGGTGTCACCTTCCTTTATGGTGATCCAGTCGCCGGTTTCAACGGCTGCCGCGTTACGGGCGCGTTCTTTTTGTTTCTGCATTTCGGCGTTGAACTCTTCTTCGTTTACAGTCATGCCGTTTTCTCGGAGAATCAGTTCTGTCAGGTCGAGGGGGAAACCGAAAGTGTCATATAATGTAAAGGCATCCACACCGCTGATCTCTTTTTTCCCGGCAGCTTTGGCATCGTTCATAGTCTTGTCCAACAGACGGATACCTGTTTCCAGTGTGCGCAGGAAAGATTCTTCTTCTTCTTTGATCACTTTCTCGATCAGTGTTTTCTGTGCGTTCAACTCCGGATAGGCCTCGCCCATATTCTCAATCAATACAGGCAGCAGCTTGTACATGAATGCTTGTTTCTGTCCCAGGAAAGTATATCCGTAACGGACGGCACGGCGGAGGATACGGCGGATTACATAGCCGGCTTTTGCGTTGCTGGGCAACTGGCCGTCGGTGATTGAGAATGCGATGGTACGGATATGGTCGGCTATAACGCGCATGGCGATATCTTTCTGGTTGTCTTGACCATAGGTGGTTCCTGCCATTTCGGCAATGGCTTTCAGTATCGGTTGGAACACATCAGTGTCATAGTTGGATGTCTTGCCTTGCAGTGTGCGCACCAAACGTTCGAATCCCATACCGGTATCGATCACTTTGGCAGGAAGACCTTCCAGTGAACCGTCTGCTTTGCGGTTGAACTGCATGAATACAAGATTCCAGATCTCGATTACTTGCGGATGATCCTTATTTACCAGTTGGTTGCCGGGGATTTGAGCTTTTTCTTCTTCCGAACGTGAGTCGATATGGATTTCGGAACACGGGCCGCAGGGACCTGTATCACCCATTTCCCAGAAGTTGTCATGTTTGTTGCCATTGAGGATATGGTCTTTTGGCAGGAACTGTTCCCAGTAAGAGGCGGCTTCGTTGTCCCGTTCCAGTCCTTCTTCGGGACTTCCTTCGAATACGGTGGCATACAGATCTTTCGGATCTATCTTCAGTACATTTACCAGATATTCCCATGCCCAGCCGATAGCTTCTTTCTTGAAGTAATCTCCGAAAGACCAGTTGCCCAGCATTTCGAACATAGTATGGTGGTAGGTATCATGTCCCACTTCTTCCAGGTCATTGTGCTTGCCGCTTACACGCAAACATTTTTGTGAGTCCGCGACTCTTTTGTATTTGGCCGGGTGGTTGCCCAGAATAATGTCTTTGAACTGGTTCATACCTGCATTGGTGAACATCAATGTGGGGTCATCTTTAATGACCATCGGAGCCGATGGGACAATCTGGTGTCCTTTCGACTCGAAAAAGCTTTTGAAAGAATCTCTAATTTCTTTAGCTGTCATCATGTCGCTTATAATATATTGTCTTCTAGTTAATATTCTCAAAAAGGATTTGCAAAGATAATTGGTTTTATTATTTTTGTCGTCAAGAATTGTGCAAAATATTGATGTGTTGTGCATTAAAAACTTCAAAAAGCAGAATTAGATGCGTAAAGTCTACTATATTTATAATCCTAAGACCCGAACTTATGACCGCATTTACCCCACAGTGAGGCAGCGTGCCTTAAGCATCTTGCGCCGTTTGTTTGTGGGAATGGGCTTGGGGGCAGGCAGTTTCATTATCTTATTATTGATCTTTGGTTCTCCGTCCGAGAAGGAGCTCCGTATAGAGAATACCCGTTTGCTGGCCCAGTATAATGTGTTGTCCCATCGTCTGGATGAGGCTATGGGGGTGATGCAGGATATCCAGCAGCGTGATGATAATTTGTATCGGGTGGTGTTGCAGGCCGATCCTGTATCGGATGCAGTCCGTAAGGCCGGTTATGGGGGGACAAACCGCTATGAACAGTTGCGGGATATGGCGAATGCCGATCTGGTTATCAATACCACTCAGAAGCTGGATATGTTGAACCGGCAGCTTTATATCCAGTCCAAGTCTTTTGACGAGGTGGTGGATTTGTGCAAGAATCATGACGAGATGCTGAAATGTATTCCGGCCATAATGCCGGTATCCAATAAGAATTTGAAGAAGACGGCTTCAGGTTACGGTGTACGTATAGATCCTATTTATAAAACAGCCAAGTTTCATGCGGGAATGGATTTCTCTGCCAATATAGGTACTCCTGTTTATGCTACGGGAGACGGAACGGTGGTAAAGGCGGGATGGGAAACCGGTTATGGAAATCTGATCCAGGTGGATCATGGTTTCGGGTACGTGACTTGGTATGCACATTTAAGCAAGTATAAGGTTCGCCCGGGGCAAAAGGTGGTACGTGGGGAAGTGATAGGGGAGGTAGGAAATACGGGCAAGAGTACCGGGCCGCACTTGCACTATGAAGTGCACGTGAAAGGAAAAGTGCAGAATCCTGTGAATTATTATTTCATGGATTTGAGTGCGGAAGATTATGACAAGATGATACAGATTGCAGCCAATCACGGTAAGGTATTTGACTAGCCGTGAATTTTTAATTCTTAATTTTAATTTACCATGGCCTATAATCCGAATAAAGAATTGAAACTTTACTATTCCATTGGGGAAGTGGCGAAGATGTTTGATGTAAATGAATCCTTGTTGCGTTATTGGGAAAAGGAATTTCCTATTATTTCGCCCAAGAAGGCGGGAGGGAATGTCCGTCAGTATCGTAAAGAGGATATTGAGAATATCCGGCTGGTCTATCATCTGGTGAAAGAGAAAGGGATGACTTTACAGGGGGCTAAGCAGAAACTGAAGATGAACAGGGAAACCACTATCCGTACTACGGAGATTTTGGACAGATTGAAACTGATACGTGAGGAATTGGTCAGTATGCGTAAAGAACTGGATTACCTGACTTAAGAATATTCACCACAGATTGCACGGATTAAAAACGAGTTGCAGATAATCGTTATGGACAAATCAGTGTAATCTGCGGTGAAACTGGTATTGGTTAATTCGGCTGGTCTTCGAACTTTTCGATACGGGTGACGGTTTTTATCTCATCTATTTTCCTTAGGTTGGTAGTGATGGATTTTACATCATCCACATCGTGCACAAATAGCTGTATTCTTCCTTCAAAGATACCATCGTTACTTTCAATATTCAACTTGTGGATATTTACATTCAATTGTTGTGAAATGATTTCTGTTACCTTGTTTAACAGACCGATGTGGTCAATACCTTTTATGTAGATATTTACAGGGAAGTACAAGGACTTTCCTGTTTCCCATTGGACAGCCAACAAGCGGTTGCCATAACTGCTTTTCAGTTTGGTAGCCAACGGACATTGGCGTTTGTGGATGATGATACGATTATTGTCGCCTATATATCCCAAAACGTCATCTCCCGGAATAGGTTTGCAGCATTCTGCTATCACATAGTTCTTTTGGATAGCTTCGGGAGTCAGTTTCAATATTTTCTTGCTGTCTATCTTTGGTAGGGGAACCTTCTCTTCTGTCGGTTTCTCCTTGTTTGTCTTGCTGCCTCCGAAAGCGAAAGAGATATACTTTTTCCAGTTACTGGAAACCGGTTTGTCTTTCAGTTCGTTTTTATCGTTTTCTCCTAGAATGATTGTTTTGAATCCGATGGCTGCAAACAATTCTTCCTGTGTCTTGAGGGTATGCAGATTACAGATCTTTCGTATGTTTTCGGGAGTGTACTCTACTCCCTCCCTGGAGAAGAATTCCCGTAACATTTCCTCACCGGCCTGCTGCATACCTCGCTGTTCGCGTTTCAGTATGGCCTGTATCTTAGCCTTGGCTTTTGCAGTGGTGGCAAAGTTTATCCACGAAGGCTGTACATGTTGTGATTTGGAAGTAAGAATCTCCACCTGGTCGCCGCTTTGCAGTTTGTGGCTCAAGGGCACCAGCTTGTGGTTGACTTTAGCTCCGATGCAATGGCTGCCCAAGAATGTATGGATGGAGAATGCAAAATCCAGTGCCGTACAGTTTTGCGGCATCGTTTTGATTTCACCTTTCGGAGTGAAGACAAATATTTCAGAAGCGAACAGGTTCAGTTTGATGGTATCCAGAAAGTCCATGGCATCCGGTTGCGGATCATCCAGAATTTCCTTGATGGTACGCAGCCATTTTTCCAGTTCGCCCTCGTCCTCACTGCCTCCGCCTTCTTTATATTTCCAGTGTGCGGCAAAGCCTTGTTCGGCTACATCATTCATCCGCTCGCTGCGTATCTGCACTTCTATCCATTGGCCTTTGTTGCTCATCAGAGTTACGTGAAGTGCCTGATAGCCGTTGGCTTTAGGATGGCTTACCCAGTCGCGCAAGCGGTCTGGGTGCGGTTTATAAATCTTGGATATGGATACGTATATGTTAAAGCACTCGTTGAGTTCTTCTTCCGGATTTTTGGGACAGAAGATGATACGGACAGCCAGGATATCATATATTTCTTCAAATGTGATATGCTTGGTCTGCATCTTGTTCCAGATGGAATAAGGGGATTTGACTCGTGCTATCAATTGATAGCTGATACCCATTTTGTCCAGTTGTGCGCGGATAGGTGCTGTAAATTCACGGAATACTTCTTCGCGTTCCGCTTGTGTTTCTTGTAGCTTGGATTCTATCTGTGCATATTCTTCCGGATGCTCATATTTGAAACTGAGATCTTCCAGTTCTGTCTTTATTTTGTTTAACCCCAAGCGGTTAGCCAGTGGCGCATAGATGTATAAGGTTTCTCCGGCAATTTTGTATTGCTTGTTGGGAAGCATGGAGCCAAGTGTACGCATATTATGCAGACGGTCGGCTATTTTGATGAGGATAACCCGGATGTCATCACTCATGGTCAGTAGCAATTTCTTGAAATTCTCGGCTTGTGCGGAAGCCCGGTCTCCGAATATGCCGCCGGATATTTTAGTCAGGCCATCTACAATCTGTGCGATTTTAGGACCAAACAGATTTTCAATGTCTTCCACAGTGTAGTCTGTATCTTCAACCACATCATGCAGTAAAGCCGAACAAATGGAAGTTGATCCCAGTCCTATTTCGGTACATACAATTTTAGCAACGGCTATGGGATGCATGATGTATGGTTCACCCGAGCGTCGTTTTACTCCTTTATGTGCTTGTTTGGCAAAATTGAATGCCTTTGTGATGATTTCTACTTTTTTGCGGTGCTTGGTCGCTAGATAACTGTCCAAAAGTTCCTGAAACCCTTGGTTTATCATTTCCTCATCCGCCTGTTCCTGAGTCTGCTTTTCATCCGTCATATCTTTGCCTCCTATAATCTATACTGCAAAAATATACAAAAAACATATTCAAGCAAGTATTTTCAGAAAATGTATAGTGTTAAATCTGTATTTTTTATCAATCATCTGATCCGCAAACTTCTTCCGGCTCTGATATTATTGCCCTTTATACCGTTTAGATTACGTAATTGGCTGATGGATACGTGGTATTTGGCAGCAATTCCTCCCAATGTGTCTCCTTGTTTGATTTTATGATAAAGAGTTCCCTTGGATGAGCGGTTTCTGCTACTGGTTGTTTCCTTGATGGCTACCGTTTTTCTTTTGGTCAGATATTCATTGGGCTTATAAGCGAACACGCTGTCTTGGCGGTCAATGAAAGTACTGACAAAGTTATTGGGCAGACGAAGTGCGCACAACTCGCTGTTACCGGGAATAATATCCTTTTTGTATTGGGGGTTCAGGCTGCGAAGCTGGTCTAGGTTGATGTTGCATACTTCTGCCACTTGTTGTAAGTGGAGGTCTTTGTTAATGTGAATGGTGTCTGTAGCGTTGGGAAGCTGTGTTTCCATGGGACAGATGCCATGTTCGCAATAATAGGTCATGATGTAGTTTGCCGCTATGAAAGCAGGAACGTACCCACGGGTTTCTTTGGGCAGATAGTTGTAGATTGTCCAATAATCCGTGGCTCCTCCGGCACGGCGTATGGCTTTGTTGATAGTGCCCGGCCCGCAGTTGTAAGCTGCCAATACCAGATTCCAGTCTTGATAGATGTCGTACAGGTCTTTCAGGTAACGTGCTGCCGCCCAAGTTGATTTGACCGGGTCCCGTCTTTCGTCTATCAGACTATTGTTCTTCAGCCCGTATATTTTTCCTGTACCCAGCATAAACTGCCACAAGCCGGTAGCTCCCTGGCGGGAAACAGCGACAGGATTTAAGGCGGACTCTATAATCGGCAGATATTTCAGTTCTTGAGGAAGGTCGTATAAATCAAGTGCTTCTTCAAAGATAGGCATATAAAAATTGGTTGCCGCAAGCATAAAGGATACTTTATTGCGCAGACGGACGGCATACATATCAATGAATTTGCGTACTGCCTCATTGTAAGGCATTTCTATGATAGAGGGAATACGTGACAGACGATCCATATAGATGGAATCACTTACAACAGGGTTGGTAGAGGCCATTGTGCAGTTCTCTCCCAATGTGATGTGATTCTTAGATTGCCAGTCCCAGTAAAGACTGTCCATTTCTGACTGCATACTTTCAGGAACATCAATAATTTCTTCTTTTCCTGTAGTTTGCGAGTGAACGGTAATACTTTGGGTTTGTGCGCTTATTCCCGTTGTTCCTATAAATGTAAATAAACCAATTAAAAAGTTTTTCATGCGATTAAAATTTGAAGCTGCATTGCAGGCCTATTGTATTAGGTATCCTGCTCCGGCCGTCATTAAAAATAACAGGTTGTATTTGAAGACCTAAGTCTTTGGATATGTCAAAATCAGATAGTTCGGCATCCACGTATGCGTCTATGACAGACAGTATATATACACCGATAAAACAGAATATGCTTAAATCCCGATTTCGGCGATAGAAATCTTTTCGTTTTTTAAAGGTGTCCTCCATACCTTCCGCGCTCATGCCATGAGGCAGGAAGTCTTCGTAGCTTTTGGTATCAGGGTCATCGTCCATAATATCCAGATAGGCTTGAGAATAGTCCTTGTACATTCTGTTGTTCCAGGTCAGCGCATATGCACATCCCACAAACCCACCATATACTATCGGCAGTTTCCAATATTTACGGTTGTATATCTGTCCTCCGCCGGGAATTACCAACGCCAGCCAGATGGCACGGTTGGAGTTCGGGATAAACCGGGGTTTTGTTTCGGCAGCCATTGCTTTCTGTATGGAATCATTTTTACGGACTAAAGCGGCAGTATCAACAGGTGCTTCCATATTTTCTATCTTTTGCCGTTCTTCCAGCAGTTTCAGGCTGTCAATGACAAGTGAATCTTTGACTTGTATAATAGAATCTGTCTTTATACCCATACGGCGGTTGCGTGCCTTTTGGGCGTGAACATTCATGCTTCCAGCCATCATAAGGCATAAAAGCAGGAATGTAAACAGTTTATATGTGGATGTTCTTCTTTTCAATGTAGTAATAACGCTTTATTCTTTCTTTTTCAGTGAATCCAGTATTTCCATGATTCGTTCCAAGTCCTCTTCGTTATTGAACGGAATACTGATCTTGCCTTTTCCTTTGGCTGTACATGATAGCTGTACTTTCGAACCGAAGAATCCGCAGAGGTGGCTTTGCAGCAAAGTGTATTCCTCGGATAGTTTGGAGCCTTTCGGTTTGATCTTCTTCCCACCGCTGTCCACTGTCTCGCCACTGCTCAGTGCCTTGACAATTTCTTCCACTTTACGGACAGAATAGCCTTGTGACTGTATTTCATTAAAGATACGTATTTGGGTCTTAGGATCATCTAAGGACAATAAGGCACGGGCGTGTCCCATGTCTATTTCGCGGTTTTTCAATGCTACTTGAATCTGGGCCGGAAGTTTCAGCAGGCGCAGATAATTGGCGATAGTGGTACGTTTTTTCCCTACACGTTCGCTCAGCCGTTCCTGTGTCAATGCATATTGTTCCAATAAATGTTGATAAGCCAGTGCAATCTCCAATGAATTCAAATCTTCACGCTGAATATTTTCAATCAACGCCATTTCCATTACATTCTCGTCATCGGCTGTGCGGATGTATGCCGGAATAGATTTAAGTCCTGCCTGTATGGAGGCGCGGTAACGACGTTCTCCGGCTATGATCTGGTAAGAGTCTTCACTCAGTTGACGCAACGTAATGGGTTGGATGATACCAATTTCGGCAATAGAGTCGGCCAACTCCTGTAACGCCACCGGATCAAATTCACGACGCGGCTGGTTAGGGTTGACGGATATTTTGCTCAGTTCTATCTCGTTGATAGAAGATGAGCCGGCTGTCTTTACTTCTTCAGTCGAGATCAGTGCGTCAAGCCCGCGTCCTAAAGCAAATTTCTTCTGTACTGCCATTGTTTACTTACTGTTACGTGTTATAATTTCTTGTGCCAATGCCAAATGATTCTTGGCTCCGGTAGAGTCGGCATCATACAATATTGCAGGAATGCCGTGGCTGGGAGCTTCGCTCAGTTTGACGTTACGCTGTATAATTGTCTTGAATACCAATTCTTGAAAATGGCGTTTCACTTCATCATAAATCTGGTTGGCCAGACGCAGACGTGAATCGAACATTGTCAGCAGGAAGCCTTCTATTTCCAGTGAAGGATTCAGTTTCGATTTAATAATCTTAATGGTATTCAGCAATTTGCTGATGCCCTCTAATGCAAAATATTCGCATTGAACAGGGATAATCACTGAATCGGCTGCTGTCAGCGCATTGATTGTTATCAAGCCTAACGACGGGGAGCAGTCTATCAGGATATAGTCATATTCGTCCCGCATGGGGGCTAATACTTTTTTCATGATCTTCTCGCGGTCTTCCAGGTTCAGCATTTCTATTTCTGCGCCAACCAGGTCGATGTGTGAAGAAACAATGTCGAGTCCGTCAATGTCGGTGGTATAAATTGCTTCCCGTATATCGGCTTCGTTGATAATACATTCATAGATAGAGCATTCTACCTCTTTGATGTTCACACCCAATCCTGATGATGCGTTGGCCTGAGGGTCTGCATCAATAACCAGCACCTTTTTCTCCAGTGTTGCCAGAGAAGCTGCGAGGTTAATCGTTGTGGTAGTTTTACCTACGCCACCTTTTTGATTGGCTAAAGCAATAATTTTTCCCATATTAATCAGTTTTTCTCGCTGCGAAGTAACAAATAATAGGTGATTGCACCTATAAAAAACGGCAGACATTAGCAAAACTGTTGATAACTCATTGGTTTTGTTAATAACTCAACGGCGGCAAAGATAGAAATTTTCATTCAATTCTATTCTATTTTTAGCACTGGGTTGTAGAACATTAAGATAATTTTCTTTTCCGGTGAGGGGTAGTTCCGGCAAAGAGTTGTATCTTTACGCTCCGAGAAAAAGAGTGGAAAAATATGAAGAAAGAAAAACCGTTGATATTGCTGTCAAATGATGACGGCGTGGAAGCTAAGGGATTGAATGAATTGATACGCGGGTTGCGTGGAATGGGTGAGATAATCGTAATGGCACCGGACGGTCCTCGTTCGGGAGCTTCGGGGGCGATCACTTCCGAGCATCCTGTGAAGTATTACAAGGTACGTGAAGAGGAGGATTTGACTGTGTATAAATGTACGGGCACACCGGTAGATTGTGTGAAACTGGCATTGCATACGGTGGTTCCCCGTCGTCCCGATGTGGTGATAGGTGGAATAAACCACGGTGATAATTCTTCAGTGAATGTGCATTATTCCGGTACGATGGGGGTAGTGATTGAAGGGTGTCTGAAGGGGATCTCTTCTATCGGATATTCATTATGTAATCATTTTGCGGATGCTGATTTCTCTTCATCGCTGCCTTATATACGCCGTATTACTGAGCAGGTCCTGGAGCATGGCTTGCCTTTGGGGATTTGCTTGAATGTGAACTTTCCGGATACAGCTTCCTTGAAAGGGGTACGCATCTGCCGTCAGACGAATGGGGCTTGGATTAATGAATGGAAGCGTAGTCTGCATCCTCGGGGGGGAGAGTATTTCTGGCTGACCGGAGAGTTTGATAACTATGAACCGGAAGCGGAAGATTCGGATCACTGGGCATTAGGGCATGGGTATGTGGCGGTAACTCCGACCCAAATTGATGTGACTGCTTATGGGATGATGAATGAGTTGAAAAACTGGAATCTGGAAGTATGAAATACTATTTGATAGTAGGCGAGGCATCAGGCGATTTGCACGCATCTAATTTGATGCGTGCCTTGATACAGGAAGATCCGGAAGCAGAATTCCGTTTCTTTGGCGGGGACTTGATGACGGCTGTTGGTGGAACGCGGGTGAAACATTACAAAGAACTGGCTTATATGGGTTTTATCCCGGTGTTGTTGCATTTGCGTACTATCTTTCGGAATATGAAAGAATGTAAGCAGGACATTGTTCGTTGGGCTCCTGATGTAGTGATTCTGGTGGATTATCCCGGCTTTAACCTGAAAATAGCCGAGTTTATAAAGAAGCAGACGAAAATACCTGTCTACTATTATATTTCTCCTAAAATATGGGCTTGGAAAGAGTATAGGATTAAAAATATCAAGCGGGATGTAGACGAACTGTTTTCCATCCTGCCTTTTGAGATTGAGTTTTTTGCCGGACATCAGTACCCTGTTCATTATGTGGGTAATCCTTGTGTAGATGCAGTGGATGCTTATTGTAAGGAACATCCGGATGGATTTCCGGAATTTGTGGCGGATAATGGCTTGTCCGAAAAGCCTGTTATCGCATTGTTGGCGGGCAGCCGGAAACAGGAAATCAAAGACAACCTGCCGATGATGCTGGAGGCTGCTGCTCCGTTTACCAAAGATTATCAATTGGTGCTGGCAGGGGCTCCGGGGATGGACCCTGCCTATTATTCGGATTATATAAATCCGAATGTACCGGTTAAAATCATTTTCGGACAGACCTACAGGTTGTTGCAGCACGCGCAGGCGGCATTGGTGACTTCGGGTACTGCAACTTTGGAAACAGCTCTTTTCCGTGTTCCTCAAGTGGTGTGTTACTATACTCCGGTAGGGAAATTTATCGCTTTTCTTCGCCGGCATATTCTAAAAGTGAAATATATTTCGTTGGTTAATCTGGTAGCCGACAAGGAAGTGGTTCGTGAACTGGTGGCGGATACGATGACGGTGGATAACGTGCGTTCAGAGTTAGAATCTCTTTTATATAATAAGGTATACAGAAATAAGGTGTTGGAAGAGTATGATCGTATTATTCAGATTTTAGGTCCGGCAGGAGCTTCGGGGACAGCAGCCCGTGAAATGGTAGCTTTGTTGAAGAAATAAACTTTTCACGATCTCTTTTTGTTCTTTCGGGTAAACAACTTAAACCCTGGAAGTATATGAAATATTTTTTTCAATCTATGTTAGGGGCGATGCTTCTTTTGAGCGGAGTATTCTCCTTTTCATCTTGTGGTAATGATGAAAGTGATCCGGACAGTACGGTGACTATAGCTATGGCTACCGTAGAAAAACAACCTCAGTATGATGCTCCTTATTTGGTGTTGGACAACGGAGAGAAGTTGTGGGTGGTGCAGCATATTGTTCCTTACCGGGATTTGAAGGCAGGAGAACGGATTTTTGGAAATTATTCTTTTTTGGAAGCCGGTGAAAGTGGATTTGCTTATAATATCCGTTTGAATGACTATACCTTAGTACCTGTTCAGGAAATTATCGGATTGAACCCCGATAATATGGACAGTATTGGAAATATGAAAGTACAGATCAAGGATATGTGGCCTTCTGATGACTATCTGAATGTACGTTTTATGTTGAATTTTCCCAGTCCGCAGAAACCTATTCTTAATCTGGTTGTGAATGAGATGATTCCTTGGACAAAGGACGGATATGCGCATTTGGAACTCCGCTATAATAACAACGGAAGTCAGGGCAGATTGGTACCTGGTATGGTTTCTTTTAAATTAGATGATTATTCACCGGAAAACAGTGAATTGAAAGGAATAAAGGTATTGGTTAATCCTGTGGACGGGGAAGAAAAAACATATATTTTCTCTTATCCGCTCACTGGCGAGGATGTACCGGGCTTTAATCCTTTGGATTTGGCGGAGTTAAAATAGGGATATTCAGTAAATGTCTCTAAAAAATAAGATGGCATATGAAGATGATAGGGCATGACCATTTCATATGCCATTCTTATTGTCATTATTCCGTGCTTTCTCACATACTTCTATCCGACAGG
>JABLTT010096059.1_pt1 | contig 96196 bp, 82 predicted proteins | sample 7160061 | NCBI WGS metagenome assembly JABLTT01 (sample SAMN14651232, study PRJNA627086) | human gut metagenome | isolation source: feces | host: Homo sapiens | reverse complement strand
TATGCGCAGAAGGCATCGAGGAAAAAGAATGGCTTCTGAAAATGAAAGAAATGAAGGTTGATTATCTGCAGGGATATTATTTTGGAAGACCATGTGGAAAGAAACAGTTTCTGCAGCAATATGCCAGTGGCATCAACGTTAAATAAAGAAAGTAAGGCAGACTCAGCTATGTGGGGCTGCCTTATTTTTTTTCGGGATATGCTGAACTAAACATTCCATAAATTCAAGAGCCGGTATTGTTTCAGTAATGAGTTTGTTATCTTTGTGAAAAGAACGAAGAACAACACTCCTAACAGCAGAGAAGAGACAGTTAAGAAGATTAAGATTACCACAACTGGTGCAGCCATACATGGCACCGCCAAAAGAAGGGTCACCACAACCAAGCATTTTATCAACGTTATCAATGACGGAACGGCGAGGATGAGTGATATATAAAAGTTCTTCATAATGGTCTTGGAAAATGTTTTGTAAGGAATTCCTTCTTTCATTTGTTGGTTATAGTATATCAGATTCATTAAGAAATGTCGCGTTCAGTGTCTTAATTTATGAGACCATTATGGACACCCTCCCTTTTCTGTGTTATAATAATGTGGAATTTGTATATTTACAGATAGAAAAGAGGAGTTTATGTTTCATTATTTTTTACAGTTGAATTTTGCGACGATTTTAATATCCTTTTTTATGTTGATTTTCGTCAATGTAAATCCTGTATTTCAGAGAAAAGTAATTCGGTTGTTTTCCATTGCGATAAGCTCAGTACTGTGTCTGGTTATCGTTGACAGTATAGAATACTGGTGTGCGACACTTCCGTATCCGACAATGCTGCGTGTGGCAGTATCTATTATTGGGTATGCGCTTAGACCAATCAATATATGCTTTGTGATCATTCTTTCCTGTGGAAACAGAGTGTCGCAAAAGTTTAAGAAATTTATTGCGCTTCCGGGAATTCTGAATACGTTGATCGCTTCCACTGCGTTATTTTCAGGTGTTTGTTTTTTCTACTCGGATAAGAATGAATTTGTGCGGGGACCGCTTGGATATTCGGCATTTGCTGCCTCCGGTTTTTATTTAATTCTGTTGGTTATCCTGACTAATAAGTTATATAAGACGGAGCATACATACGAATCGCTGATCGCAATTTTCATTGCGGTGACGAACACGATAGCTGCCATTCTGGAGGCGTTTTTCCATTATGACGGACTCATCAATACCACCGGAGCTGTGAGTATTGCATTTTATTATATGTATTTGACGGCACAGCAGTTCAAGCGGGATCCACTTACGCATGCGCTCAACCGTCGGTGTTTTTATCTGGATGCGGATCATTTGATGGAGAGCAAATGTCTGACAGCGGTAATTTCCATTGATTTAAATGATCTGAAGAGGCTCAATGACGAGAATGGTCATGCGGCCGGGGATACGGCTTTGTGTACGATTGTAGCGTGCATTCAAAATATACTGCCGAGGGGATGCCACCTGTATCGAACCGGTGGTGATGAGTTTATGATCTTATGTTCACGGGTTTCAAAAGATGATGTCCCTGCTCTGATCGATCATATGCGGAGGGAGCTTTCTAAGACTCGTTATTGCTGCGCCATTGGTTTTGCCACGCCGGATGCAGACGAGGATTTTGAACATATATGTTCTATTGCAGATGCAGCCATGTATGCAAATAAAAAACAATTAAAAGGCGAAGATACGATTCGCTAGTAATTAAAGTAGCAGAAGATAGATACCTTAAATGATTGTTACTTGGATATTACCGGAGTACTCAAGCAATCCATTCGAGCATTGTATCGCATTAGGCGATTCTAGCCTGATAGAGAGCTTCTTCAGCATCATATTCACACAGATAAATCAGCTCACTCTTCAAAGTGTTGAAATATCTCTCCATGGGTGCGTTATCATAGGGACATCCTGCTTTACTCATGCTTTGTGTCACATGAACCGATTCGCAAAATTCTACGAATGCTTTCTTCGATCATGCTATCGTTTATGTGGTTACGCAAAATGGTGTGATGACTAAAATAAAGGTGAATTTAAGGAAATAGATAATAATTTTTTAGAAAATATAGTGACTAGGTGCAGGTTTTCTGCACCTTTTTTGTTTTTTAAACCGACCAAATGTGATACTATTTTATCTAATAGTTGTAGTACTTAATTTCAAGGCTTTGGAAGAAAGGAATAACCCCATGGATACGAAACTTGTGATACAAGCGAAAAAGCATGACAAAGAGGCCTTTGTGAAACTGATTGAGGATAATCAAGCAAGTATGTATAAAGCCGCCATTGCCATTTTGCAAAATGACGAGGATGCTGCGGATGCGATACAGGAAACGATTCTTATCTGCTGGGAAAAGATAGGTTCTCTGCGACACGCCGGATATTTTAAAACGTGGCTGATGCGCATTTTAATTCATCAATGTTATGCGATTTATAATCAAAAGAAAAGAATGATTACAGCGGAAAAATTTCCGGATATCGAGGATCAATCTGAAGGATACGGAGAGATCGAGTGGCAGGAAATGTTACGTTATTTGAATGAAAAGCAGCGGATTGTTGTGGAACTTTATTATGGGCAGCAGTTTAAGGTGCGGGAAATTGCGGAGGCACTGCAGATTGGACAAAGTGCAGTAAAAAGCAGGCTGCAGTCGGCAAGGAAAGCACTGAAAAAATATTATGATATTGGAAAAGAAAAACTGGCAGCCACGGCAGTGGTGCTTGTCATAATAGGTGGAGGTGTGTTGGCGGTGAATCCGTCCTTGGCGGCAAAACTTCCGCTGATTGGAAGCATCTTTCAGCAGGTAGAGAAAGAGGCGGTTTACTCCGGTGAATATAAAAATTCGGAGCAGATCAAACCGGAAGAAACAAGTTGTTTAAGCGCGGAAAATCAAGGAATTAAACTGACGGCATCGGAAGTTTACTGTGATGGATTTTCGGTGTATGTGACGATGCAGATGCAGTCGGAGAAAATCGATTTTTCCAAGGAAACAAAACGAATCTGCGTCAAAACCCGATATGGATTTCAGAAGCAAATAACGCAGGAAGATTCGGATATTCTGATCGATGGGAAATGCGTCGATAAGCATACGTTTATCGGAATGATGAAATTTGATAAAACGGATGTTATTAAAGAAGAAGGAAAACTCAGCATACAAATTCTGACAATTTATTTCGGCGAGGAATCGCTCTCCGGCAGATGGGATTTTGAAATCCCATACACGGTTTATGAAGAGGAAAGCCGGGAGATTGCGGTCAATAGAAAATTAAGCAGTTATTTGACGATAAAAAATGTATTTATATCGCCGTACCAGATTGTGGTATTTACAAAAGAGACCGGGGGCGTGCACAGCCAGATTGCGCTATTTGACCAGAATGGAAAGAAGATTTCTTTTGAAGAAATTGGGGACAAAGAAGGGCGATGGGAGCGGAAATTGTATGCAAGGAATGGACGCGTGATAACGAAACTGTATGGTTATGTTACGACGGAAGATAGTATTGCCTTGTATAAGGCGAAAACGAGAAAAGAGGCAAAAAGGTTGTCTACGTATCAGTTTTCTGTGGATGTTTTGTAAGGAGGAAAAAGATGAAGAAAAAAATAGGCATGGTAGTTTTTGTGCTCATAATTATAAATGTTCTAGCTGTTATTTTACTTATGATGCATAAAGAGACTACAAAAGTAGAAAAACCAGATACTGCAAGTAAGCAGGAAATGGTAAAAAATGAGGGCAAAGCATATGCAAGCCACTATCAGCTGCAAGTATCACTGGATACTCAAAATAAAGTCCTTTCCGGAACTGTTTGTGCAATACTTAAAAATGCAACAGACGAGGATTTGGAAAAGATTTGTGTGCGGAACTGGGCGGCAGCCATATTAAAAGGGAAAAAGTTTAAAACGGAGATCAGTTCGGCAAAAATTGGGAAAGAAAATTTGCAGATTGATAAAAAAGAGGACGCGTCTATTGTCTATTTATCTGCTGCAAACCGAATAATAGCGCCGGCTCGCAGTAATGTAAAAGTGGAAATTTCATTCCGGACGGAGATCCCAAAACAGAAAAATCGTTTTGGTTATGTCCTTTTTGATGGACACGAAATGTATCAACTTTCATTTTGCTTTCCAAGCATCTCGTTATACCAAAACGGACAATGGAATGAAAATCCATATATGGGAGACAACGATGAAACGTATGTCAATGAGGCAGCAGATTATGATGTTACATTTTTGCATCCGAAAAACTATACCGTTGCGGCTGCCGGGACGGAGCATTCTATGCAAGACGGAACGAGGATTACCGGCAAAAATCTGAGAGAATTTGCAGCGGTTGTGTCGGATGACTTTTGTCGTTTGGATGCCAATGAGGGGAAAACCACCATTTCCATCCTGGCTCCTGATTATAAGAAAAATCAGAAGTATTACAAATATTCTCTGCAGCTTGCCAAAGAAGCGGTCCGTGTTTTTTCGGAAAAAATAGGAGAGTACCCATTTACGGAATTGAAAATTGTGCATTGTTTCTTTGATGGCGCAATGGAATATCCGGGGCTTTGCATGATCGGCATGCCGGATGTGAAAGAATTTCGCAATATTGATAAAAATTCTTTTGGAAAATTGGAATCACATGTGCCGCATGAAATCGCCCACCAGTGGTTTTATGCGGCAATCGGCAATGATTCTTATAAGGAACCGTGGCTCGACGAAGGCTTTAGTGAGTTTTGCGAAGATATTTTATTTCCCTATTTTGCCAATAAAAAACTGCAGAAAACGTTGTGGGGAAATAAATACAATTCCCGTAAAGACATGGATAAATGGTTCCGGAAAATCGTTATTCCTCAGTCCATGCGAACCAAACCGATCAATCGGAAAGTAAGTGATTATCAGGAAACATCGGATGAATATTCGACCTGTGTTTATGAGGGCGGCAAACTATTTTTGTATGAATTGTGGAAGGCGATGGGCGATAAAACATTTTTTGAAATGCTGCAAAAATATTATCAGACGTATCAGTTCCGGCTTGCGACGACAGAGGATTTTTTAATCATGGTTCGGGCAGTTGGAAAGGATGAGAAAGTGGAGCAGATTATTGAGCGTTATGTGGAGTAAATGCTGATTGCAGAATAGGAAATTGTGTGATATTCTTGCTTGAAAAAGGAGAAAATCATGAAGAAACAATTGGAATTAATCGAAGAGTATTTATATTATGGGAGAAAGCAGCGAAAATTAGATGAAAAAACGATCTGCGCGTATCGCATTGATTTGAAGCAGTTTTCAGAGTTTAACGGACAGGAAGAATTGGTGATGTCAAGAGAGGCAATCCGGAAATATATCCTGCATTTGCATGATGTTTATAAGCAAAAGACAGTAAAGCGGAAGATTGCAAGTTTGAAAGCATTTTACTCGTATTTAGAGGAAGAAGAGATTATAGAAGACAGCCCAATCCGAAAGGTGCGGACGGAATTTCGTGAGGAGAAAGTTTTGCCGCGTACGATCCCTTATTCTACTTTGGAAACACTGCTCAGCTATATGTATTCTTTAAAATTACAGACAAAAAATACGGAAAGCAGAACAAAGCTGTTAAATCGCGATATTGCGGTGGTTGAAACACTTTTTGCAACGGGAATACGGATTTCGGAACTATGCAATTTACCGCAGAAAAATATTGATCTGGAGCAAGGAATATTTTGTATAAAGGGCAAGGGAAACAAGGAGCGGTATCTTCAAATAGGAACCGTTCAAGTAATAAAGCAATTGCAGGAATATAATAATCAATGGAAGGATGAACTGAGCCAGACAGAGTTTTTCTTCCTCAATCGTTATGGGGAGCGATATTCAGAACAATCAGCCCGTCGTATGGTCAGACGCTATGCAGAGCACGCAATGATTGATCTTCATGTTACACCCCATATGTTTCGCCATGCATTTGCAACACTGCTTTTAGAGGAAGAAGTGGACATTCGTTTTATCCAAAAAATGTTAGGCCACGCTTCCATTACGACAACGCAGATTTATGCGGAAGTGGCGTCAAAAAAGCAGATGGAAATATTAAGGATGAAGCATCCGAGAAATCGTATGAATATATAGGAGGGGGAAGTGATTAAAAGGGTTGTTAAAAAATGTAAAATGTTGTTGAAATTGTGGGGAGAAGGTGGTATAATGTAAATGGTATTGATAATTAAAAGTTATTAGTAACTATACAAATTGTTTTTGATTTTTTAAGGAGTAGTTGGTTTATGGAAAAAACGCAATATTTTGAAAATGCAAAAAATAATGATATATTAAGCTATGTATATATGGAGAACGAAAAGGTTTTAGCAAAAAAAATAAGAGAGCTGGAATTAATTGGATGCAATATCTTTTCTTGTTCTATTATTAATACTGAATTAAAATCTTCAAATGTAGATGGTACTATTATAAATAATTGTGAATTTAAAGAAGTTGATTGGTCTTATACAGATTTCTCTTCCTTAAATGTATCAGAAACTGTTTTTTACAAAGTTAATTTTACAATGTCAACAATGAATAATTGTAAATTTAGTCACTGTTCTTTTATTGATTGTGATTTTAATCACATTGCGATGAACAATAATACTTATGAAAAGTGCGATTTAGAAGATATAAAATTAGAGCATAGTTCAACGTACTTAAACTATTATGAAAAGTGTAATTTTAAGAAATGTATTTTTGAAAGAAATATCTATTATAATATTTATAGTAGATGTAATTTTTATAATACGAGATTTGAAGCAAAATTATTTGCATATAATTTTTTTGGGGGATTTGATGAATTTGATACTATTGGACTAGATGTCGAAAAGGATTGTCTATTAAAACAATTTAGAGACGATAAACTCCTTATTAACTATATTACTTTTGAATTGAATTTGAACAAAGATTATGATAACTCGGCTTTTCAATATATAGTAATAATAGGTAAATTATTAGAAAGTGATATATTTATTAGAGATGAGCAAATTTATTTTATCTATAATTTGCTAACATATCTAGTTGATAACAAAGAAATATCCCCTGTTACCTGTGTACAATTATTTATGGTTATGCAGCAAATGTTTAATACTTTAAAGGATAAAGAGACATTTGACAAATCTAAAGGTGTGCTAAATTTGATTCTTAATAAGTTAAGTTTAGTTTATCAAAAGATGGGACAAGAATATGGATATTCCTCGCAAGACACATCAGAAAATAATCAAATTATTAAAATAATTTATGAAAAAAAACCAGATATTGACATATGCACATTAATAAATGAAATCAAAAGTTCGTTAAAAATTGAATCGCCTGATGCAATACGTATAAAGGCCAAAAAAGGGTCTTATATAGAATGGATACATATTTGTGAAAGGGTTATTCCATGTTTGCAACTTTTCATAGATATGTTGGGTATCGGTATAACTGTTTGGCAGATCAAGAAAAACAAAAAGGAGTACATTACTGCCAATAACGAATTAGAAACTGATTCAAATGATTTACTTAGTCTCATACAAACCACTTTAGAAAAACAAAAATTTAATCCAGAAGTTAATACAACACTTCAAATAATTATGAAACACGATGTTGTAGCACAAAAGGATTTTAAAGGATATAAAAAAAGCAATATTAGGAGTATTGAAATTATTAATCAAAAAAATTAAAAATTCGTCCCAAATAATTTGTTAAATCATTATGATTAACTGTTAAATTTATGCGGTAACAAAATCCCCACCTGGGAGAAAAATTATTAATATAACCAGGTATAATACTAGCATTGGTGTGCTTCATAAATTTGTAAAAAAAGTTATAATCTATATTTGAACAATATAATTTTTTTTTGTTTTGCATTGTAATATATGTACAATCTTGACCGCTAAAATAATTATTTGGATAATGCTTGATTAATTCATTAATTAGCAAAATACTTTTATTTATGTAGTTGTCATGAATACAAACACATTCATTATAATTTTGTGATAGAAAATGGTTTATAGCTAAAAAAACAGAATTTGATAGAGAGCCACAAAATACATCAATCCAATCAAACAAGAATTGTTCTAATGGATAATCGCATATTACAGCTGAGAATTTTTGTGAATTTATTCCAATGTATTTTGGTGGGGAAATAATACTTATTGTATTTTCTTGGAAAGTGTTCGCAATATATTTATTTGGTGAAGATATACTTTCGTCTATTATAAGAAAAATTCCCTTTTGGTTTAATTTTTTTAATAAACATAAATTTTGTCGTTCATAATATATTCCTGTAGAAAAAATAGGTGAAGTAATCCAAACAGCATTATACTTATTATTTACAATGGATGAAAATGGAATAATAGGAATTCCATTTTCATCTAAAGATATATATTCTTTATAATAGGAAACTCCAAAACTATCTAAACAAGGAGCAACCGAAAAATAGGATGGTTCTAATATGCATATTTTATCATAATTATTTTTTTTCAGATAATCACAAATACAACATATTGCAGTTGTTGATGATGGGAAAATGACACATTTTTTTTCATTATCAACACCAATTTTTTTAATTATTTTTTCTTTAATATTGTTATTTATTTCATAACTATATTTGTAATCCTGAATACAATCAACACTTGGTGTGTGATACTTTTTCATTATTTCATGCTTATATTGCTCTCCAGAATTCCAAGTTGAAATATCAAATAGAGGGATATTTGATATTCCCTTTACAGTTTTTTCAATGTTTCGGATTTTTTTTATGTCTTCAATGTGCTGAATTTTTATCATAGTTATTTTCCCCTTTATACGGTTAGATTTCAAATGATAACTTTTAATTATCAGTACCACATTCCCAAGTATCTTTCTCGTGCTTTTTTCCTTGTAATTTACCAATGATTTTTCGACAAGATTTGGTAGAATATACGGAAAGGAGGAAGATAGCATGAGAAAAAAATTATGTTTGCTTGTTATGTGTATGGCCGTTTCTTTTGTGATTGCTGGGTGTGGAAATTCTTCATCAGATAAATCCGATACGAAAACATCAGAAGAAGGAAAAAACGAAAAAACTTCCAATAAATCTCAGGAAGAGGATATCCATGTAAAAGCAGTAAAACAGGGAAGCCCGAAAGCTTATCCCAATATTAAATATGGTGATGCCTTTGGAGAATTCTTTGATGAGGCAAACTGGCGGTATTTCAAAGCCAAAAAGGGACAGGATATCGTGGAATTTACAGGATATTGTACGTACAAAGAATCTCGGGTAAAGGCGCGCCTTCAGTTTGTGGTAGATATGGACAATGGTTCTTTTACACAGGGGGCATTGAGCTTTAATGATGTACCACAGGAGGATACCATCACAAGTGTTATGATTCTAAAAGCATTTGAGGATTATGCGGAGAACCATAATGTCGATGAAGAGGATGTGGATAAAAATTCATTTGAATCGGGAACGGTGACGCAGTTTGATAATTCAGAGGCGACTTCGACACCGGAACCGGAAGTGACGCCGGAACCGGAGCCTACCCCGGAGGAAGAGGTGGAAGATTCTTATGATTATTCAGAGGACGAAGAGGATTCAGAAGATGATACGGATTATTACATTCTGCCAAATTCAGATACGAAAAAAGTGACAAAGGCAGATCTGAAATCATTGACAAAAGAACAGTGCCGTATTGCCCGAAATGAAATTTATGCACGACACGGCAGACGCTTTAATGATAAGGAACTGCAGGATTATTTTGATAAACAATCCTGGTATTTTGGTTCTGTAGAGGCGGATGAATTTAGTGAAAGTGTGTTGAATCCGATTGAAAAGGCAAATGCAAAATTCATTCTTAAATATGAGAATAAATTAAAATAAAACGGAGGAAGTTTTTATGCAGACAAAGGAACAAAATAAACGTTATGTTGCGGATGAGTGTCTTGGAGAAGCTACATTGTTCCGGTCATTTCTTGGTCAGCGATTAGGTTTAATGAATACCAAGGTGGCATCCTGGATCGTATTTGGAGAAGATCGATTAAAGATTGGAACAATGCCAAATACATATCAAAAGAAAAGAGAAATCTGTTATCGCGATATTGTTTCGGTTAGTATAAAACGGTATATTAATTTATACGGAATTATAATTATTGCGCTGTGTGCGATAGCAGCATTTGTTACAGCAGGAGTAGGGCTGATCTGTGCAGCGGTTGTTTTATGGTCAGCACTTGGCTGCAAATTGGAGATAAAAACGAGAGATGGAAATACCTACAATTACTGGAGCGTAAGTTCTCCTTCCCATTATTCGGATTTTATGAATAAACTTCAGACAATAATTTCTTGCGCACAGCAGGATCAAGAATGCTTGTCAATGGAATCAGAGACAGCGGATGTTGCTTCCCGGCTTTTTATTCAAAGAGATATGAATATGGGAAGAGGCATAAAAGAAAGCTGGGATATTATGCTTGGCTTGTTGCGCTCGGGAAAAGAAATTGATGAGATGTTTCTCCAGCTGGAGGAGAAAATCCAAGGCCAAAAAGGACTGGCTACAATGCGTTCCAATGAAAAAGTATATCAGGAAATCCAGGGCAAGGTAGCGCCTTATCTGCAGCAGGATGAAGTGATTCTGTTCTGTGCAAAAACAGGACTGACATCTGCTTCGAAAAACTATATGTTATTGACCAATCGGCGAATTGCATTTTTCTATGGAAAGAATTTTTATGGTGAATATTATGAAAATATTTACCGCTTGATGCATCTTTCGCAAGGCGCATATTGGTTTATTAATGGGCCGTTAGATCAAACGGAAGAATCATTGAACGGTATATATTTGGATAGAGAACAAACAGGAATTGTTCTTGCAATCATCTGTAAATATTATGAGGAGAGAAGAGCACCGGGACATAAGATTGCTGTTTGCGGTCAGTAAAGAGGAGGTATTTTGTGAAAAAAATAATTGCTTTAATGTTGGTAACCGTGTTATGCATTGTCAATTTGACAGCATGTGGTTCCTCTGAGGAATCAAAGCCGTCAGTCTATTCTGTAGGAGATGTACTTAACTTTTCTAACAGTAATGGTGAAGAGTATAGTGTCTGCATTACAGATTGGGGAACGAGTGTGGATGGAAGTATATTGGATATTTTTTCATTAAAAACAGTTACCTGGTTTCAATATGTGATCATGAATACCGGAGATGAAGAAGTTACGGTGTCGGATAATATTTTCAATATTTATGCGGATGATTACAGTGTAGATACGGAATGGTCGGAAGAAGGTACTTTCCTAGAGACATTGGCTCCGGGTAAAAAAACATCCGGTAAAGTATATGCAGAAATGGATGCGGATGAAGTCAATAAAATAGAAGTGCAGATTCATGACAGTACGGTGTTGATCAAAGATGGACAATCCGGAAATTCGGGAGATGATGACACATCGGATACATCCGATGACAATGAGTACGAAGATGAGGATGAAGGTATCAGCCCGATTTCTTAAGAAATTTATAACTATTCAGGACACCCCTCCCCACACATTCGCATTTCGAACACTTTGTGTTCTTTCTTGCCTTTGACAAGGCTAAAAATGCTCATATGGGGAGGGGAGCCCTATTAGGATCTAAATGTATGGAAATCAAAGCCTCTTATGTGCAAGCACGACGATTCATTGATTTCCATACATTGATCCTGAATAGTTACAGAAATTTATACATTAAAATAAGTGATTGAAAAGAGAGGAGAAGTGCTATGAGTAAAATATGTCCGAAATGTGGACGAGAATTACAAGATGAATCATTATTTTGTGTGAATTGTGGACAGAGAATGGACGTAATAGAACCGCTTACATTTGAACCGGCATCCAATGTGCCAACAGAATCGGTAATGCCACAGGAAGCACCGCCGGAACAGCCACAAACGCCACCGCTGGTACAGGCGCAGACGCCACCGCCGGAACAGCCACAAACGCCACCGCCGGAACAGCCACAAACGCCACCGCCGGTGCAGATGCAGACGCCACCGCCGGTGCAGCCACAAACGCCACCGCCGGTACAGGCGCAGACGCCACCGCCGGTACAGTCACAAACGCCACCGCCGGTGCAGATGCAGACGCCACCATCGGTACAGCAGGCTGAGGAACCGAAGAAACATTCCGGACTTTCGATTGCTTCCCTGGTTCTTGGAATCGTGGGACTGGTATCCTGCGGAACTCTTATGGTTCCGGAAGTTTTGGCAATTGTATTTGGACTTGTGGGAATTAAGGACAAAAAACATAAAACAGGCATGGCGATAGCAGGTACGATTTTAGGAGTAGTATCTATCGTTGCATTTATTGCGCTCATCATGTATTCGATTTTTGAAGATCCGGGATTTACTCCATTTGGCGCAGATACGATAGGCTGGCTGTACATTTTCCCGGTAGCCATTGCAATTGGAGGAATTGCTTCTCTTATCATTAGTATAATGAATAAGAAAGGTACAGCATTAACCATTATCAGTAAAATTGCGGGAACGGTAGTTAGTGTAGTTGTTGCGGCTTTTATTGTTTCTGTTATAAGTAATAATCTTGTCGGTGCGACAAATGTAGTTCGAGATGCGTATCCAATGAGTATACAAAATATTACATATGGACAGGCCATTGATAACTTTTGTGGAGATGTAAGATGGACGACACTGATATCAGATGATGAAAAGGTATATATTCAGGCAACGGGATCGTGTTTTTATCAGGGTGTGGAACAGGATATCACCATTCAGTTTGAGACATCAGAAAGATCACTTGTTTCGCTGAAAAAAGGAGCTCCCTTCCGCGTCAATTGGATAGGGTTTGGAGAGGAAAAACGTACTTATGATGAGATGACAGAGTTTTTGTATACAATGTTTGAGGCGTATGCGAATGATAAAGGTTTGGACTTAGAGGAATACCAAAAGGATGGTATTTTAATGAATCAGGCATATTATAATTCACAGGATCAGGATGATGTTGATACAAATAGTGATAGTTCCGATGATTATGATGATGGCATTGACAGCAATGGATTTTATGAAGAATAAGAATAAACGGAGGTAACCCATTATGAAAAAAATAACCAAATTAGTATGTGTTGCAATGGCACTTGTTATCTTGGTTTGTTCCACAAATGGTGCTACAGCATCTGCGGCAAAAAGAATATATTTTGCCGGTGAGTATCGTTGCAAACTTGGTCCCGGAGAGTATTATGTATTACAATTAAATCAGTATTCAAGCCCGGATGGAAAAGATGTAGGAAATTATTCAATATCTTATCTGTACACGGCAACCGGTAAGCATCCTTGGGGCGATGGATCAGTTAAAAAAACATCACAAAAAAATGTTTATCGTCTTGGCAAGATGAAAATGAAAGTTTTCAAAAAGAAAGTGGTAATCAAAAATAGTGATGCGGCTGGTGTTTATAAGTTAAAGAAAAGATACTATTCCTAAAACAAACAGGCATAAGCACAGTTTAAAGTGCTTATGCCTTTGTAGTTTTGTGAGAAAACGAAGTTATAAATATTCTATAGTTTGATTATTTCAGCAGCCATTTCCAAATGGGAATAACTTGAATTTGCAGACCATTACAGTAAAGCACACTTTCTTCACTATTGGTAATTATCATGCATTTTGTGTTTGGGATAAAATTGCTCAACTTTGCAAAAGCACGGGTTTCACGCTCTTTTGTGTCGATGTCTTCGAGAACCTGCATGCACACCTGAATGGCAAGGTTTTCAGATGGAACATAAAAGTCGATTTCCACATTGTTTTCAAAGAAATATACATTTTCAACGCCGAAACGTCGAACCAATTCAATGGCAACAAGATTCTCAAGCTGAGCAGATTTGCAATCTAACAGCATAAGTCCAAGAAGACCGGTATCCATAAAGTAATATTTTGGAAAAGTCTCTTTTTTTACCAGTTTAGCGGCATAATTCTGGAGAGCAAAGAGCAGGTAGGAATCCGTCATGCAATTTACATAATGGATTAGGGTTTGTTTTGCTAATGAAATTCCGGTACTCTTTACGATGTTTGTCAACCTGTTAAAGGATAAAGGTTTTGTGATGGATTCAGCGATTTTCTTAAGGATTATTTTAATGGCAAAAGTATTGGTAATGTTATTTCTGGTAATGATATCGCCAAGGTATACTGTCTGATAAATGCTGCTAAGGAAGTCTCTTTTGTTTTTGATTTCTACTAATTCAGGAAATGCACCATAGGTAATATACTCATTAAACAGAGAAAGAACATTGGCTTTATCTCTGGTGCTCACTACACTGAGATAATTCTTATCCTTTCCATTCGCAATAAGGTATTCGGAAAAAGAATAGGGATATACATGTAGGATCATAAATCTTCCACCTAGTGTAGAAGCAATTTCACTGCTGAGCATTTTGCTGTTACTTCCTGTTATGTTGATTCTGTACTTCATATCGGCAATTCTGCGCACAAATTTTTCCCATCCATTAATATTTTGTATTTCATCCAGAAAAAAATAAGGCTTGTTATCAATTCCGGATATCTCCAATCCGATTTCCAAAATAGTATTGAGGTCATCCGATGTCATTTCAAGGAGACGTTCATCCTCAAAATTTACATAAACAATTTGAGACAGAGGAATGCCGCTTGCTTGAAGATTTTTAATCTGTTGATACATCATATAGGATTTTCCGGTTCTTCGGATACCAACGAAACAGTAATTAACATTGTCTTCCAGAGAATATTGTCTTGTGATCAATGGATTACTCAGATAAATATCTTTTTGGTCAATCATAATTTGTTTTAATGTATCTCGATTCATAACATAACCCCCTTTAAATGGATAAGACAATTATATATCAATTTTGTTCAATACGCAAGACAAAAAGTGCATAAAATTGTCTTATACGCTTTATCAAAGTGAATCTTTACTGTAATATTGCCATTATTCCTTTTCCAGTGCCGCCAGCCGCTCTGTGATAATCTGCCGGATTGGCAGGTGCGCATCGTCATTGTATAATTCTTTATTTTTCTTATAATCCAGCATCAGCTGCTTTTCCTTTTCCTTGTCCCCGGTTTTCTCGTAATACAGCCGAAGGAGGATAAAGCGGTTGGTAAGTTTGACATCATCGGTTGTAAAATCAGGGTAAAGATCGTGGATATCTTCAGGGACATGATCGTATTTACCGGCACGGATGTTTGCTGAGATGCGGAAATATTCCTGCTGCTCTTTTGTTAGAGTAGGAGCAGGGACATCGTGAGTGGCCTGTGTCGTCGAGGGAGAAAAAAGACCTCCGATGAACAGAACAATAGAACCCCAGAAGAGGATCAAAACGGGGATTCGGAAAAAAAGTAAGCCTTTGAAGTCCGGCTTTTTTTTCTGAACAGAAAGATATATGGTTAAAATTGTAAAAAACAATACAAATCCCAACAGGGAATAAGCTAATAAATTCATGGCAGCTCCTTAGGTAAATTCTTTTATGAGCTGGCGAAGGCGCCGCTCAGTATAACCATATTTTACCGCAAGCTGCGAAAGAGTGCAATTCCCTTTTTTTAATTCGTGCGTTGCTTGAAGAGCAACATAGTTTTTTGAGTAAAAACGCTGCGGAAAAGTAATTTGCTGTCCACGATAATGTTCATATAAAAGTTTGGCATTTTCCATGCCAATGATTTCGGCTATGCTGGCATAATCGCCGGCAAGATCCTGAGGTGTTATAGTAATAAGTGTATTCTCATTGTTAGTCATATGAGTGCCTCCTTTTGTACAAAATTATCCTAACAAAAAATAGGAGATTTTGCATTGGAAAATTTCCTTGAAAAAAATAAGAACATTTTCATGGAAATTAGTTGGTTTTCTATACCATCATATCGTAAATAAGAAAGCTTGTGGTGTCCTGTCAGTAGACAAAGGTAATAACAAAATAGAGAAACATTAAAATTGCCCACAAATAGAAAAAGGAGGCTGGGATCATATGAGACAGGCGGGCGGAGCGAAAACCGGGAATGCATCGAAAAAATCGTATGTCACGAGTGCTGTGTTCACTGACAATTCGTTCCAATTCTCTTTGTACAATAAGGCAGGACTGGTAACGGTTCTTGGCAGCGATGGATAAACAGCGTCGGATGATCTTTTGGAATTTCTTATGCGTAGTCAGCTGTTCATTTGGCATGGCGCAGGTAAGCATATTGTTTAATAAAACGCCCAATGCGTAAATATCAGCGCGCTGATCGGTTTGGTGAAATCCAAATTGTTCCGGGGCAGCGTAGCCCGGAGTACCGATTATAACGGTATCCTTGCTTTGTATGGCTTTATACATACGGATTGTGCCGGGATCGATCAAAACGGCATGTCCCGAATTTGTAATGATTACATTTGAAGGCTTGAGATCGCGGTAGACCATGCGGTTTTTGTGAATCCAGCGAAGGGCTTGGCAGATTTCGATGCCATATTGTCGTGTTTCATCGGAAGAAAATGGGAGATTTTTGTCCAGATATTCTGCAATGGTAGTTCCGGAAAGCCATTCTTCTTCAATGATACAAAGTGTTTCCGTGGCAAAAACATTGTAAATTTTGACAATAAAAGGAGAAGGTGTTTTTTCCTGCAGAGAGTAAAATGTTTTCATCGTATCGTATTGAGAAAGAGGGAGTTCTTTTTTTACAAAAATAAGGCTGTCGCGTTTGACAAGCCATGTATTGTATTCGGTGGAAGTGTTTAGTTTGGCGAGGTTTTTCTCTGTAGTTCCCATTGTATTTCTCCTTTTTTCCTCCATTGCGGAATTTAATTAATTATATTATAATGATTAATAAAAAAGGTGTCAATTACTAACAGGATGTGATTTTGTGGGAAGATCAAAATTTCAGAAGCAGACAGAGGAACTGCTGGAAGGATTGAAAAAGGCAAATAATTTGGAAAATTATGTGCTTGAAAACCAAGATGAATTTATGCAGGTTGATATCGCGGAATATTTGGAAAACATCATACGGGAAAAACAGCTGAAACGGTCGCAGATCGTGAAAGACAGTGGATTGGACCGCTCTTATGTGTATCACATTTTAAATGGAGAACGCAAAAATCCGTCACGCAGTAAATTGCTGGCTATTTGTGTGGCGATGAAGATGGATATCAAGGAAACGCAGTATTTTCTCCGGGCAGCGCAGGTGCCGGTTTTGTATCCGAGAAACCAGCGTGACTGCATTATTTTGTACGGACTGGAGCAGGGGGCGAGTGTTATGGAACTCAATGAAACGTTATATACGATGCAGTTTGAATTGCTGGAATAGAATTCACGGAAAATGACAATACTTCCATTAAAAGAAAAATTGGAGGTAAATTATGTCAAATATGTTTTGTTTTCAATGCCAGCAGACCGCCGGAAATAAATGTTGTGTCAATACCGGAGTCTGTGGCAAACAGCCGGAGACGGCGAAACTGCAGGATGAGCTGGTGTATGAACTTATTCAGCTGGCGGAAACGGCCGAAAAAAACGGACAGCATACGAAAGAAGCAGACCGCCTTTTGATGGACGGATTGTTTACGACATTGACAAATGTAAATTTTGATAATGAGGCGATTAAAGAATTTACCGGCCGCGTTCAAAAAGAGAAGGAAAAAATTGGAAAAGATGAGATTTCTGTTGTATCTTTGTGGGAGGGAGCAAATGATATCGTCTCGCTCCGCTCGACACTTTTGTTTGGCCTCAAGGGGATGGCGGCGTATGCGCATCATGCCATGAATCTTGGATTTGAAAATAATGCAGTGACGAATTGGTTTTACAAAGGGTTGTGCGAGATTAACAGGGAACATTCGGTAGAAGAGTGGATTGAACTTATCATGGAATTTGGTCGGATCAATTTTCAATGCATGGAGCTGCTTGACCATGCTAATACGTCATCGTTTGGAACTCCGACACCGGTGAAAGTGCAGACCGATATTAAAAAAGGACCATTTATCGTAGTTTCCGGTCATGATTTGAAAGACCTCTCCCAATTATTGGAACAGACAAAAGGCAAAGGAATCAATATTTATACACACAGTGAAATGCTTCCGGCACATGGATATCCGGAACTTCACAAATATGAACATTTGGCAGGAAATTTTGGAACGGCGTGGCAGAGCCAGCAGAAGGAATTTGAGAACATTCCGGCTCCGGTTTTATTTACGACGAACTGCCTGATGCCGCAGCGCCCAAGTTACCGCGACCGTGTTTATACAACATCGGTTGTGGGATATGAGGGATTGATGCACATTACAGGAGACAAGGATGGAAAGAAAGATTTTTCGCCGTTGATTCAGAAATCATTGGAATTGGGTGGCTATGAGCATGACCGCAGCATGAGTGGAATCAATGGCGGTCATACTTTGACGACCGGATTTGCACATGGCGCCGTGTTGTCGCATGCGGAGAAAATCATTGAATCCATCAAAAAGGGAGACATTAAGCATATTTTTCTGGTGGGTGGCTGCGATGGAGCGCATCCGGGAAGAAATTATTATACCGATTTTGTCAAACAAACGCCGATGGATTCGCTTGTTTTGACACTTGCTTGTGGAAAATACCGCTTTAATGATCTTGACCTTGGCGAGATCAACGGAATCCCGCGTATTTTGGATATGGGGCAGTGTAACGATGCGTACAGTGCGATCAAGGTTGCTCTTGCACTGGCAGATGCGTTTGGCTGCGCGGTCAATGAACTGCCGCTCACCCTCGTGCTTTCGTGGTATGAGCAGAAGGCGGTGTGTATCCTTCTCACGCTTTTGTCATTGGGTCTGAAAAATATGTATCTTGGTCCGACCTTGCCGGCATTTATGTCCGAAAATGTGGTGAAATATCTGGTGGACGCCTACAATCTTCAGCCGATTACGGCACCGGAGCAGGATATGGATGCGATTCTGGGACGCGGGTAAACCGGTGGCACCCCGGAAATGGAGAAAACAGATTGTTTCAGAGGTGAGCTCCCCTGTGGAAAGGCGGGGCGTGGATCCCGGAATATAACAATCTCGCTGATATCTCTACAATTGTGGCGAAATGCTTGCGGTTTGCAGGCGATTTCGCTACAATTTTTATAGAAACGTAACTATTCAGGATCCAATGTGGAGGAGGGGCGTCCTGAATAGTTACATAGAAACAAAACGGAGGTATCAGAAATGAAAAAAATATGGATCGGACTAGCTATCTTTTTTGTTGTGGCAGGAGTAGCTGGCATGATAGCAGATAGTGGATCGACAAAAAAGAAAGCGGAAGAGATGCGGAATTATCCCGTGATTTCCAGGCAGGATCTGGATTCTTATATGAGCCAGAGCCCGGCGCAGGAAATGATCGTGACAGACATATCGCCGGTGGGAACGCTGGTGCAGGATACGCAGGGAGGCATCGAAGGTTCTTTCTATTATCTTTATGCAAAGGGAGAACGATATCCGGAAGAAGATGGACTCGGGGACAAAGTTGACCGGGACTCTAACTGGATGGAAAACGAGGACCTTTCCTATCAGGTAAAAGCAGAGGATCTGACGACAGATCTTGGAAATGGCGTTGAAGTAAGCAATGACAGTGTTTATGGATTGCCGGAATTGACAACATATTATCCAAATGGAGAAGGCAATTATGAAGGAAATACCCGCTATGTCTATTATGGACTGCAGGAAGGTGATACGTTGAGTGCCGTCATGACGGTAGGCGATGGAAAAGCAGATATCCATCCGATGCTTTCTTATATGGAAGACCGGTATTATGTCTATGGCGGAGCCGATGCGATGATTCAGTTTATCGATAATTATGTGGAAGCAGACAGTGCGGCATTTGTCGTAGTCGGAGTCGTGCTGGCTTTGATCTGTCTGGCAATTGGCTATTTTATTCCATCGGGAAGAAGCATTCGCACCAATGCCAAAAATGCAGGGAAGAATGCCAAGAGTGGCTGGCAGGAATACCGTGAGTTGAGTGCAGGTCTGAAAGTAAGATTCTGGCTTTTGAAACTGATCGGAGTTTGTGGTATCGTTGGCGGACTGGCAATTATTGTAAAATGGAATGAAAGTCTTGTACTCATTACGGTTGGAACAATCGTATTGATCGTGGGAGGCGCTGTCTGGTATATGTCTTCGCCGCATTCGTATGAAAAATCAAACGATACGATTAAGATGATCGCCTTTAATCAGCCGACGACAATTGAGAAAATCTATGACGCATACAAGAATCTGGATACGCCGCTTGGAAGTCCGTATCTCGCTAAAATGAAAACGATGCGCCAGAAGGCATTGATCTTTGGACCGGATGATTCAGGGCAGTACCTGTATTTCTGGCTGAATGACAAAGGAAATCTTGGTTACCTTGGTTATACCTTTTTAGAGTGGGCGATCAAGCAGCCATTGACGCAGCCAATCAAACCATATAATCCCTATAGTGGAAGTGATATTGCAGAAAAATTGTGTATCAGTTCAGACATTATGCTGCTGCAGAAACAGTTGTTTGAAAATATCAAGAATTACCGAAAAACCGGCGAAGTGCTTCCGATACAGGGATCCAATCCTTCCGAAGTATATACCTTTACGGAAGATTTCAAATTGACCGGTCAGCAGTTTGATCTGCAGGATAGCAAGGGAAATGTGATCTATCACGTCGAAGGAACAATGCCGCTTCGTACTTTCCGCATTTTTGACCAGGTGGGAAATGAAGTATTTAAAGTCACAAAAGAGGTATTGAATGCAATACCGACTTATCGTTTTTATCAAAATGGGGAAATGATCGGAATATTGGAAAAGCAGTTTACACTGGCAAAAGATCGTTTTCAGATGGACATTGCAGAAGGAACATTGAAATTGGAAGAGTATGCGGGAAGCATCGGATATAATTATCTCGTTTCCTTAAACGACAAACCGATTGGTGCTGTGATGGATGATCTGGAACTTCGCTTAGACAATTTGATCTTTGATAATTCGGTAGTTATTGTATATGAGAAAAAATATCTGGCAATGATTACCGCCCTGGCGATCATGGTTGCCCGTGAGATCGCCAGAGACGAAGAATAGTGTCTTAATAAATGCTTTACCAGGCTCCACCGCCACCGCCGCCAGAGCCGCCGCCGGAGAAACCGCCGCCGCTCGAACTCGCGCTTTCCGGTGAGGAAGTCATGGAATTCGAAGCAGAAGCAATTGTTGAATTCATAATATGCTGGAAAGCAATGATGTCAAAGTAAGAATCATTATCGTTTGTGTACCACGAAGGTGGTTCACAAGCGATGGATTTGAAATTCTTAACCCATTTGTCGGAAACGTTTAACACGTATGTGTAAGGAAGAATCTCGTAAAAATAATCCGGATTTTCTTCAACTAACATTTCCAGACGTTCCTTTTCAGCAGTTTCCAAAAATCTCTTAAATCCTCGGATCCGTCCGAGGATTTCTGTGCCATATGGGGTTCGTTTTGTAAGAAACGCACTGAAAAATACGAGGATGGCACAAGTGATATAGGAAATAATACAGGCAAACTGGTAGAAGCGGTCAGCATAGGTGACCGGAATCCAGACAAACAAATAGGATAATCCGATGGAAAGCAATAGGAGAAATGCCCCTATTAAAAGGCTGAGCTTTTGCCCTGTGTCGGTACACAGCATATAAATGCTGACACCGAAGACACCGATGCTCATCAGACCGAATCCCACTTCCAGCCAGTCGTAAGAATATTGATATCCCGGCAGGAAATAAGCAAATGCAAATACGACAACAGCCAAAACCCAGAGAATCCATCCTTTATTTATAGAGTTTGGATAGAAAAGTTTTGTTTTATTTTCCCGCGTATTAGCTGCTGTCACAAGAGCCTCCGAGGTTTTGTAAAACCGGTCTTTCAAGTCCGATTTGTGGATGACCGGACCGGTCGCTATTTTCTTTAAGCCATCAAAGAAAAGGCGTTCATTTTCTTTGGTTCCCTCATAGGAAGAACGTATCAATGTGATCGAGAAATCTGTTCCTTTTTTGTTCTCGCAGGTAATGGAAAGATATCCCTGTCTTGCCAGTTCGATAAGAAGTGGGATGACATCTTCTTTTGTGGCATATCCTTTGTAAGCAAATGCCAGTTCCAGACAATCCATGCCCTCCGGTGCGTGATACTCGATCGTTTCCACAACCGGATCATCTCGTCCGATAAACCACCACATAAAGAAAGCAATGAAGACAGAAACGATACCGAGGGCAATCGCGATCCAGGCAAGCCACGGAGTGGTGTCTGTTTTCACAAAATAGCCTTCCGGAAGTTCCAGACGGACGGTAACACATTCATTTGGCTGCAATGTGACCGAGGGATCCAGTTCCCCGTAAATGGTATTGTCCTCAATATAATAATACAGATCTTCATAATTTCCCGATCCGTAAACTCCGGAAGTCATTCCAAGATTTTCCTCATCAAAGGCACCCGGCATCTGAATCGTAAATGTAACATTGCTGATCGTCGTATCCTGCCAGCCGGGACCGATGATATTAAAATAAAATTCATCCATATCCGGCAAAACATCGTTTCCCATATGATACTGATAAGAAACAGTATAGTTATATCTGCCGGTCAGTGTAGTGTCTTCATCGCCGATCTGGATGACGAGATAATCGCCTTCCCGGCTTGTGGAATAGTCGTCTTCTCCACAGTCAATGCCAGAGACACGGGCGTGTATGATAGAACGGCTTCCATCGTCCCGTCCCACTTCATTTTCAAGAGGAATCCTGCGGTAAATACCATGGTGTTCGGTTTTAAAATTCACCGTAAGTTTTTCCGTAATCTCGTATGTGTTTTGTGGGGTAACCCGGAGGGAAACGTCGTATTTTTCTATGTTATACGTATACTTAGAAGCCTGCGCCTGCGCCGGAATCAAGCAGAGGAGCAGAATAAAAAAGCTACAACACAGAAGGATATGTTTTAAGTATTTCATTCAAAATTCACCTTTACATTTTCTCGTTGTTCCGTGCTGTCAATTTCATACATTGGCTTTGTCTCAAAATGGAAAATTCCAGCAATAATATTGCATGGAATCGTCTGTACGGAAGTATTATAACGTTTTACGGCACCATTATAATATTTACGTGAATTTGCGATATCTTCTTCCATGCGTTCAAGCTGCATGCTCAGATTCTGAAAATTTGCATTGGCTTTCAGATCAGGATAGGCTTCAGCAAGAGCCAGGATCTTTGGCATCATCTGTGAAATCGAAGCACCGGTGCTGATCTTTTCTTCCTGTGTCATTCCTGCATAATCATGGCTTCGTTTGCCAATGATCGAGGACAATGTTTCAGCCTCGTGTTTGGCATAACCCTTTACCGTTTCCACAAGATTAGGAATCAAGTCAAAACGTTTTTTCAGGTAAACATCCATGGTCGAAAATGCCTCATCTACAGTAATCCGCTCCTTTGTAAGTTTGTTGTAACAAAGGATAAACATTACGATAAGAAAGATGAGAATTGCGGCAATAATAATCCCTGTCATAAAAAAACTCCTTTCTGGTTTAAAATGTTTTACTTATTTTAACATAGAAAGAGAAACACGACAAGAATAATGTAAAAAAAATATAAAATTATTGGGAAAAATAAGAAAAGTGCGAACCAGACGCTGCCATTGGAAGAACCAAAGGATCAAGTAAAAGAAATTGAAAAGGGAAAAGAAGCAAGGGGAGACATTCCATTACATTAAAAAATGATGCGATTAAAAATAACTGGAGCGGATTTTGAGAAGCTGGCTACTCACCAATAAGAATAAAAATTTAAAAAAGTACTTGAAAAGTAGTAGAAAGTGTGCTATGCTTTCTTTGTCAAGAGCAAGGGCGCTCCTACAGAAGTAGGGGCGCCCTTTTCTATTTCACAAAGAAAGGTGGTATTTTTATGTTGAATTCTGGAGATACGGGATTTATGATGATTGCAACAGCATTGGTGTTCTTTATGACGCCGGGGCTGGCATTCTTTTACGGAGGTTTAGTGCGGAGAAAAAATGTATTGAATACAATGATCTCTTCGTTTTTTATCATGGGGCTTGCAGCTGCTATGTGGGTTTTCTTTGGGTATTCCCTTTCCTTTAGTGGGGATTTCGGAGGAATTATCGGAAGCTTGAAACAAGTTAGTTTAAGTGGATTGGGAGCGGAACCGGGAGCCTATGCTGACACGATTCCGGCGACACTTTTTGTGGCCTTTCAGATGATGTTTGCCATCATTACACCAGCATTGATCACAGGTTCTGTGGCTGGAAGAATGAAATTCAAAGCCCTGTTTGCTTTTATTGCCCTGTGGCTGATCGTCGTTTATTATCCGATGGCTCATATGGTATGGGGCAAAGGTGGATTTTTAGGAGAGGTTCTTGGATCGGTTGATTTTGCCGGCGGAAACGTTGTACATATCAGTTCCGGTGTCAGCGGCCTGGTTCTTTCTCTTTTACTTGGCAAACGCCGTGGATATGAGAAAACGGCATATCGTACACACAATATTCCATTTGTTCTTTTGGGAGCATCGATTTTATGGTTTGGCTGGTTTGGTTTCAATGCCGGAAGCGCTCTCGCAGCAGACGGACTTGCGGTTCATGCATTCCTGACAACCAATACATCTGCTGCCTGTGGACTTCTTTCCTGGATGGCGATCGATATGATTCGTGACGGCAAACCGACGGTAGTAGGAGCTTGTACCGGAGCTGTACTTGGGCTGGTCGCAATCACACCAGGAGCAGGATTTGTACCATTGTGGTCTGCATTTATTATCGGCATCGTAGTCAGTCCAATCTGCTATTTCATGATGTCTGTCGTCAAGAAACATTTTGGCTATGACGATGCGCTGGATGCTTTTGGCTGTCACGGAATCGGAGGTGTCTGGGGCGGTATTGCAACCGGAATATTTGCGCAGAAGTCCATCAACAGCACTGCGAGATGGGATGGTCTTGTTTTTGGCGATTACCATTTGTTCGTTGCACAGCTTATCAGTATTGTTATTACGATCGCGGTCGCAATTGTCGGCACGTTGATCTGCGCAGGAATCATGAAACTGTTTACACCGCTTCGTGTATCTGAGCATGATGAAAGAATCGGCTTGGATGAGAGTCAGCATGGAGAAAGTGCTTACCCATCCTTCAATGGTTTGGATTAATAGAATGGAGGTTTTCTTATGATTAAAATAGATGCAATTGTAAATGAAGATAAAATGGAAGACATCAAAGATGCACTTCAAAAATTGAAAGTAAACGGAATGACTATTTCGCAGGTAATGGGATGCGGAACCCAGATGGGATACCGTGAGAAGATCCGTGGATACGATGTTGATATCAATGTTTTGCCAAAGGTGAAATTTGAGATCGTGGTATCGAGCCAAGAATGGGCAGACCGAACCATCGACGCCATCTGCAAATGTGCACACACCGGCGAACACGGCGACGGAAAAATTTTCGTCTACGAACTGGCGGATGTAATCCGAATCCGAACCGGGGAACATGGGCCCAAAGCGGTGTGGGCAGCAGACCAGACGGAGTAAAATGCTTTAAATTTACGTGGTAGCCATATTAGGAACTAAATGTATGGAAATCAAAGTCTCTTATGTGTAAGTGCGACGATGCATTGATTTCCATGCATTGGATCCCGAATAGTTACGCGTTAGTTAAAAATTTTTGGACCGTTCATAAATTTTGAATGTACTGAAATCAAGGCACTTTTTATTTTGAAAGGTTTTTTACTAGGATTTTAATTTGACGACTCTTTTAAAAACAAGTAAAATAAGAAATAGAAAACAAAACGAAAGAGGTTGTCAATATGAACAATAAACTTATTTGGAGTCTGATATTTGCATTGATTGTTGTGTCAATGCCATCGACCACTGTTATAAAAGGAGCGGAGGAGCAGCAAGTACTTGGTGTTCCTGTTATTGAAAAAAATATTGTTTTATATGGTAAGGAGAAAGGACAGGTAAATTCTGTAGAAAAACCATTTGTAAAAGGAAATAAAATTACGCTTGACAATGTGTATTTTGGCAAATATTGGCAAGGCGATACGGATGGCGATGGGATTGCGGGTGAATCGGATGAAAAAGAGCTGATTAAATGGAATGTGGTAAACGTAGAAGGGGATGAAGCAGTTCTTGTTTCGGACTGCATTTTGGATTGGAAACCTTATAATGAGACAGTAAAATATGTTACATGGGAGACTTGCTCCTTACGCAAATGGTTAAATGAAGAATTTTTTGTCAATGCATTTTCAGAAGAGGAGCAAAATGCAATTTGTGAAAGTAAGGTGGCATTAGAAGGAAAAAATGTAACGGACAAGGTGTATATTGATTCGGTAAATGAAATCAATCAAGATTTGGGAAAAGAGGAAACGGGGTATAACAAATTTTATTGCAGGGAAGCTTCTGCATATGCACAGGAAAAAGGAGCAGACAGATATCCGTCATGGTTCTATCGGACAACGGGAAAAGCTGGTATAAATTCACTGAACATTGCAGACTATGCAGGAGGCATGGAAGAGAATGTGGTAAGTTCCTATAGTGGTATCCGACCGGTAATCCGTATTAAATTATCCTCAAATTTATGGAAAATAGCAGAAGAGGCTGAAGATGAAGTGGTGACGGAAGTGGATCGAGACAGTCTTTATTTTGGAAAAGATAGTAATGGTAAAAAAATCAAATGGCAGGTTCTGGATGTGGAAGGAAATACGGCTTTTATAATTACAGAAGGATTGATAGGGCAATTAGAATATGCTTATGAGCAATTTCGAGATGTGCGGTGGGAAGATAGTTTTCTTCGTGATTGGTTAAATAATGTATTTTTAGAAGAAACATTTACACAGGAAGAACAAAAAGCAATTATAGAAACCGAGGTGATTGATGAGGCAAATCCATATTGTACGGCTGTTCCGCGGAAAACGATAGAGCCGGGGACTACGCCAAAGCCATGGGTAGATAAGGTAACGAATGACAAAATTTATCTTTTGTCGCTTCAGGAAGCGGAGGAAAAATCGTATGGATTTGATCATTGGTTTAAAAAAAGTGTTGTCCGTAAAGCAGTTAATAATGCTCAGGATACAGGAGAATGGTGGCTTCGAACGATGGGAGAATATACGGATAATGCAGTGGTTGTAAGTGAAAATGCAACGGTATGCAAGGACGGAAAAAGAGTGGTAGAGACATTGGGGGTGCGTCCGGTATTACATTTGGATCTGACTTTAAATGTATGGGAAAAAGCAACAGAAAAAGAAGAGGAGGAGACGCCGAATCCAATAGCAACACCAACGGCGTCTGTACTGCCGAGGCAGACGGAAAAACCGTCAGTCATTGCAACCTCAGATCCGGCAATTATGCCATCATCAACGATGCCCCCGGATTTGGCAGTCAGGCCTGTGGTGTCACAATCTTCGCGCATTAATAAAAAGAAACATTTAAAAAAACGAAATTCTCAGAAACCGAAATTGACGTTAGAAAAGAAAAAACAGGGGAAAAGCCATTATGTTTGTGTTCAAATAAAAGCGAAAAAAGGAAGCTATATTGACCTTTATATGCGGAAAAAAGGAAAAAAGTATGTGAAGATAAAATTATCAGTGAAGAAAATGAAAAAAGGAAAAAAGACCATCAAACTTTCTTATAGCAAAACAGGAATCACATGCTGGTTTAAAATTCGCATATATCAGAGAAAAATGGGAAAAAAAGTGGATATTACTTATAGTCAAGAAAAGAAGATACAGTTATAGTAGTATTGACAAATTCCCTAAAAGCCGATACCATAGTGTATAGTGGTCATTTGAAAGAAAATCAAAACAGTATGAGAAGGGACGAAGAGTATGCTAGTCGCGGGAAAAGAACGCTGCATACGGTGTATGCATTTATTGGATGAAGAGGGGCATTGTGCGAAATGCGAGTTTGATGCCTCTTCTTACAAACAACCAAATATGGCGCTTCCTCTTGGCACCTGCCTGAATGAACGTTATTTTCTTGGAAAAGTGCTGGGAGAAGGGGGATTTGGGATTACTTATGTGGCGTGGGACATTGTGCTGATGGTTCCGGTCGCAGTAAAAGAATATTTTCCGAGTGGGATTGCCACAAGAGAAAAAGAGGGGCCGCAGACAGGGACGCTTCAGATTTACGAAGGAAAAAGTGAATTGGAGTTTGAAAAGGGAAAAGAAGATTTTTTGAAAGAGGCGAGAAGTCTGTCTCGTTTTATGAAACTGCCGAGTATCGTCTCGGTGCGCGATTTTTTTCAGGAAAACCGTACGGCGTACATTGTGATGGAATATGTCGAAGGCACAAGGGTGCGTAATTATATCCGGAAAAATGGAAAAATGTCAGGCGAGCAGGTGCTTGCGTTGATGGAACCGGTGATTCATTCCTTGTGTGATATTCACAAAACGGGATTGATTCACCGTGATATCAGCATTGATAATTTGATGTTTGATGAAAATGGACAGTTGAAATTGATTGATTTTGGGGCGGCACGAAATGTGGAACTGCCGGAAAATACGATAACGGTTTCTATCAAGCGAGGCTTTTCGCCCGAAGAACAGTACCGCGCAAAAGGAGAGCAGGGACCGTGGACCGATTTGTACAGTCTTTGTGGAACGATGTATTTTATGCTTACGGGGAAAATCCCCGATGAGTCTGTAGAGCGTGTCTATGCGGACCATTTGGTGCCCTTGCGGCAGTGGGAGGATGTGAAACTTCCGATGCAGGCGAAGTGTGCAATTGACAAGGGAATGGCAGTTCTGGCGAAAGACCGCTGGCAGGATATGGAAGAGTTTTACAATGAACTGTATCCGGATAACAAACGAATCTCTTCTTATGACGAAGTGCAGCTGCCGAAATCATTTCGCGATACATTAACCCGGTCAGGTGTTGCCGGACTTTTTTCGAAAACAGCGATACAGCGTGAATTTGGCGAAAACATGGGACAAACCGAGGCAAAACACAAAAAAGGAAAATGGATGATCGCGGGATTAATCCTTGTGGTAATGACAGTCGGTGGAATCTTGCTTTATCAAAACCACAATTCATCAGCCGATGAGGAAAAGTCAATTCCGGTGAATGTGGCAGAGAAGACAGTGGAAACGGCGGTACCGACGGCAAATGCTGTTTCGACACCTGAGCCGACTCCTGAGGAAATGGCGTTTGTGGAAATTCCAAAAGTAATAGGAAAGACCGCCGGTAAGGCAAAGAAAAAATTACAGAAATTGGGAGTTCGGGTAAAAATAGAAAAGGCATATAACAAGAAAAAGAAGGGGACGGTTGTGCAGCAGAGCATTGCGGCAGGAACACAGGTAAAGAAGGAGAGTGTGATTATTCTTACTGTGAGCCGTGGCGGGAAAAGGGTGGTTCAGACGGCGGCACCGACGAAAGCACCGGTAGTGACTGCACGGCCAAAGACGACGAAGCGGCCACAAAAATACGATGCTTCGTTAGACGGTTATTTGCAATAAAGAGAAATGAGGAGACAGCGTGAAATATCAGAGAAAAAGCAACCAGGGTTTTGACCGGTTCTTAATTCATGAATGGCTGGAATCGTGTGAGGAAATATCAGCCACGGAAGAATGCGGAAAAGAGATCAGAAAACAGGCGTATCAGGCATTTCGCAAGGCGGCAAAGGGAGAAAAACCGGCAGATTTACATACGATGCGGCGGTGGTTTGGACTGGATGGAATTTCCAGCCCGAATCGCGAAATGGTTTTTCATATTGCTATCTCTTTAAAACTCAGTGTAGAAAAAACACAGGAATATCTTCGGAAAGGATTGCTTCTTCCGGGAATCCAGGTAAATGATCATCGGGAATTTGTTTACCTTTATGCGATTGAACACCAGCTTGACTGGCAGATGTGTCAGGAGATGATTGTATTTTATGAAAAACATCTTCCGGAGGCTATCAGTTTGTTGGATGAAAAATGCACGCAAAAATTGTGGGGGTTCTACGATGCGATTCATCATCTGGAACCAAAAGAATTTTTATATGAGATGGGAAAAAGAGCGGCTTATTTTAAGGGGTACAGTAAAAATGTTTTGGAGCATTATCTGCATATTCAGGCGGAACTAAAAACTTTGATGAGAGAAGAGGCCTCCGAGGATTTGGAATTTTTACTGCAGTCGCAGTCATTTACACTATGGTGTAAAAACAATCATATTGCACCGGAACAGCGCAGAGAGGAAGAGGTGCTTTTACATTACCTTCATAATGAAAGCCGGCATGCTAAGTCTCTTATTTCCCGGGAAGAGGCTGAAAATTTTCGGCAACTGGTAAGAAAGGCATATGGAAAGGGAGTGTACCAATCCGACATTCTGACAGAAATTTTTGCGGCGGCGATGCCAAGTGAAGCAGAGAGAAAGGGAAGGTACCAGAAAGATCGTGTGGAACATATGGGAATCCGCTTGATCTCGGATAAATATCTTTCAGACCTTCTTCATATCGCCCGGCAGAAGGAACGGGAAATCAATCTCATTCAGCAGTTTTACCGGAGCCCGCAGGAAGAACAAACGAAATTGAAGGTGAAATTGCGCCATCAGAAACAGCGCTGTCATATTATTGAGCGGGAAGATCTGCTTCCCCTGCTGCACTATCTGGCACAGAAAAAATATACCATGAAAATTGACGAAGAAGAGGCCGGGTATCAGAAAGAGGAAGCCGTAACCTATTTTGTAAATATGACCAATACGGTACTGGAAGCCTGCCAGATGGAGCCGCTTGACCGGCACTACCGGCTGGATTCCATTTTATTATCCAGTTTTCAGGAAGAGGAAATGCTTTCTATATCGGATATGATTGAGGGAAAGCCATAAAGTTTTAGTTGAAATTATTCCCAAACAATAGTAAAATGGTGTAAGAATAATTTATAAAAGGTGCATCCGGCACCTGATTGGAGGATAAGAATGGAAAAGACAATGGAAAAAATCGTAGCTTTGGCAAAAGGACGCGGATTTATTTATCCGGGTTCGGAGATTTATGGTGGACTGGCAAATACATGGGACTACGGAAATCTTGGTGTCGAGCTGAAAAACAATGTTAAGAAAGCCTGGTGGCAGAAGTTTATTCAGGAGAATAAATACAATGTTGGTGTGGACTGTGCGATTTTGATGAACCCACAGACATGGGTAGCATCCGGACACTTGGGCGGCTTTTCCGATCCTCTGATGGATTGTAAAGAATGTCATGAGAGATTTCGTGCCGATCAGCTGATCGAAGCATTTGCAGAAGAAAACAATGTAGAATTGGATGGTTCCGTGGACGGATGGGACAAGGAAAAGATGGAAGGCTTTATCAAAGAGCATTCCGTACCATGTCCGACTTGTGGAAAACACAATTTTACCGAGATCCGTCAGTTCAATCTGATGTTCAAGACCTTCCAGGGTGTAACCGAAGATGCGAAAAACACCGTATATCTTCGCCCGGAGACAGCACAGGGAATTTTTGTAAACTTTAAAAATGTACAGAGAACATCCCGTAAAAAAGTACCGTTTGGTATTGGTCAGATTGGTAAATCTTTCCGAAATGAGATCACACCGGGTAACTTTACGTTCCGTACTCGTGAATTTGAGCAGATGGAGCTGGAGTTCTTCTGTGTACCGGATACTGACCTTGAATGGTTCTCTTACTGGAAAGAATTTTGTATCAAATGGCTGCAGGATCTTGGCATCAAAGAAGATGAGATGCGTGTGCGTGACCATGACAAAGAGGAACTTTCTTTCTACAGTAAGGCGACAAGTGATATCGAGTTCCTGTTCCCATTTGGCTGGGGTGAACTTTGGGGTATCGCAGACCGTACAAATTACGATTTGACACAGCATCAGAATGTATCCGGCGAGGATATGAGTTATTTTGATGATGAGAAAAAAGAAAAATACATTCCATATGTTATTGAGCCATCTTTGGGTGCTGACCGTGTGACACTGGCATTCCTTTGCAGCGCTTATGACGAAGAAGAGTTAGAAGGTGGAGATACACGTACCGTAATGCATTTCCATCCGGCTTTGGCACCGGTTAAGATTGGTGTGCTGCCACTTTCCAAGAAACTCAACGAAGGGGCAGAAAAAGTATTTGAAGAATTGAGCAAATATTATAATTGTGAATACGATGACCGTGGAAACATCGGTAAGAGATACCGCCGTCAGGATGAGATCGGTACTCCATTCTGTATTACCTACGATTTTGATTCCGAAGAAGACGGTATGGTTACGGTTCGTGATCGTGATACGATGGAGCAGGAGCGTATTAAGATCACAGATCTGAAAGCTTATTTTGAAGAGAAATTCACATTTTAAAGGAGTGTAAAAGCGTGAAGACTTATTTGTACAATACCCTTTCTAAGAAAGTGGAAGAGTTTGTTCCCAATGAGCCGGGAAAAGTGGCTATGTATACCTGTGGACCGACGGTGTATCATTTTGCCCATATCGGAAATCTCCGCAGCTATATCATGGAAGATGTGCTTGAAAAATATCTTCGTTTTGCCGGATATGATGTAAAGCGTGTCATGAATATTACCGATGTCGGACATCTGTCAAGTGACGGAGATACCGGAGAAGACAAGATGCTTGCCGGCGCCAAGCGAGAGCACAAATCCGTAATGGACATCGCCAAATTCTATACCGATGCGTTTTTTGAGGATTGCAAGAAATTGGAAATTAAACGCCCGGATGTGGTAGAACCGGCGACCAATTGTATCAATGAATTCATTCATATGATCGAGGTGCTTTTGGAAAAAGGGTACGCCTATGTTGCGGGGGAAAATGTATATTTTGATACTTCAAAGTTAGAGAATTATTATGTATTGTCTTCCCAGAACGAAGAAGATCTGCAGGTCGGAGTTCGCGATGATGTAGAAGAAGATGAGAATAAACGCAATAAAACAGATTTTGTACTTTGGTTTACAAAGTCAAAATTTGACAATCAGGAATTGAAATGGGAAAGCCCATGGGGTGTCGGATATCCAGGCTGGCATATCGAGTGTTCCAGTATCAGTATCAAACATCTTGGAGAATACATGGACATTCACTGTGGCGGCGTGGATAATATTTTCCCACATCATACGAATGAGATCGCGCAGAGTGAATCGTATCTGGGACATAAATGGTGTAATTACTGGTTTCATGTCAACCATTTAAAGACCAATGGCGGAAAGATGAGTAAATCCAAAGGAGAGTTTCTGACAGTCTCTCTTTTGGAGGAAAAAGGGTATAACCCGATGGTTTACCGTATGTTCTGCCTGCAGTCACATTACCGGAAACCACTTGAGTTTTCGTATGAGGCATTGGACAATGTGGCGACCGCTTATGAGAAATTGTTAAAGCGTATCAAAGCGATTCCGGAAGAAGGAGAAGTAAATGCGGATCAGGTGGCTGCTTACCATGAAAAGTTTGGTGAGGCAGTCGGAAACGATATGAATACGTCGATGGGACTTACGATCGTGTACGATTTGCTGAAAGAAGATTTTTCCGGTGCGACAAAGAGAGCGATCCTTGCGGATCTGGATACGGTATTATCTCTGGAACTTACCAAACCGTGGGAAGATGCCGGAGAAGAAGTCGATGAAGAGTTGAGTGCTTTTGTGGAAGGAAAGATCGCAGAGCGTGCGGCAGCGAAAAAAGAAAAAGATTTTGCCAAAGCCGATGCCATCCGTGATGAATTGAAAGCAAAAGGAATCTTAATAAAAGATACAAGAGAAGGCGTTGTCTGGGAGAAAATCGGAGAATAAACAAAGAAAGCGAGGAGACGTTGAATGTTTCCCCGCTTTCCTTATATAAGGAGTTAAAAGATGTTTCGTATCGCCATATGTGATGATGAAAAAAGTATTGTGAAGAGATGCAGCAAAAAATAAATCAATACGCAGAAAAAAATAATTGCGAGATCTGTGTGGATTGTTATTATAACGGAGAAGCGTTGTGGCTTGCTTATGAGAAACAGTACGACATATTGATTTTAGATGTAGAGATGACGGGGATTGACGGAGTGCATCTGGCAGAAAATATTCGAAAGACCGATGAGGAAGTGGTTATTATTTTTTCTACGTCACACCGGCAGTATGCCTTGGATGGCTATCGTGTCGAGGCATCCGGCTATATTGTAAAGCCGTTTTCCGAAGAAACGGTAGGCCGTGAATTGGAAAAGGCATTTCGTAGAATTCGGGAGAGCAGTTATGATCTGACGGTTTCTTTTAATGGAGAAGTTACAATGATTGCAATGAGTCAGTTGTTATATGTAGAAGTGTACCGCCATAAACTGATCTATCACCTGGCAGATGGAAGGAAACTCCGGGGAACCGGGTCGCTGAAGGAAGTGAAAAAGCAGGATGCCAAAGACCTTTTGGTTCAGACACACAAAAGTTTTCTGGTAAACCTCATGTGGATCACGTCGTATCAGAGCAGTCCGCATCTTGTCTTTGTCAAGGGGAGAGAAGGCGGCGTTCCAATCAGCAAATACCGATATGATGAATTTGTAGAAACGTATATGGAGTATTACCGGAGGAAATTAACCAGACTTTCAGAAAAAGATGTCAGATAGGCAGAAGGGATAAAATACATATGTTTTTCTTTATAACAATGATCATTGCGGGGCTAAGTACCGCACTTCCGCTGCGGAAAAAGCGAGATGTTTTCCTTGGTGTGGCAGCGATGGCAATCTGTGCTTTTATTGAATTTCTATGGTATTACATTTTCCGGGAAGCCTTTTTGGTAGAACCGTATATGGTGATCTGGGAAAATATCCATGAAAATAGTATACTTGGGATTCATTTTGAATTATTATATACGACGACGGCTCTCTATTCATTTTTGCTGTGGATCCTGCCGCATATGCGTCCGGAGCGGAAAGGACAGTCTGTGAGGGCGGTTTTCGAAAAAATGAGTATGGCAGTGCTTTCCCTCGTTGTACTGGCGGCGGGGCTGTATTTCCAGTATACGTTTATATACATGGATGTATATAAGGTAGGATGCTGTTTCTTTCTCAGCCTGCTTTTATACGCTGCCATCCTCGTAAAATTTTTTGAAACCGAAAAGTATTATGAGATGAAAAAGCAACAGAAAGAATATGAAGATATGGAAAAGATCCGGATGCGCCAACTGGAATTTTATCAATCGAAAATGCTTGCCGAAGATAAGCTTCGTAAACTTACCCATGACATGAGTAAATATATGGAAGCCTTTGAAAATTTAAAGAAAGAGCAGCCGGGAGAAATACAAGGTTATATCGAACAATTAGCGGATTCCATGCAGTCAGTGGAACGCACGGTAGTTACCGGAAATGCTCTTGTAGACACGATTTTGATGGAGAAGGAAAAAGAGGCGCACAGCAAAGAAATAGACTTTCAGATCGTGGCACAGACGACGCATTTGTCGGAGTTTAAAAGTGTCTATTTATGTTCTATTTTTGCCAATGCGTTAGACAATGCCATTGAGGCGTGCGACGAGGTGCCACGGGAGAAGGCATTTGTTAAAGTAGATATTACAGAAGCGGGAAATGGCGTGTATATTCTTTTTGAAAATTCTTACCCGGAAGACCGTAAACGAAAATACTTTGAAACGTCCAAAGAAGATAAATTTCTGCACGGATTTGGGCTGAAAAACATACAAAACGGAGTGGAAAAATGCGGTGGAAATGTATCCATTCATATGGGAGCCGGGGTATTTTCTCTGTCCATCCTGCTAAATGGGATGTCAAAATGACCATACAGGCAGACCCCCTTGCGAAGGAGAGGAAACATTTCTATAATGTAGAAAAAAGGGAAAAGTTCCCGGAATGGAGCATACTATGAAATGTGATTATTGTAAGATTCATTATGAAGAGAATGAGGGCGTCTGTCCAAATTGCGGCATGACACCGAGAAAGCGCTGGGCAAAGATATTATGCGCAGTTGCAGAAGTGGTATTTTGGATGGTCTGGATTATGATGATTCCTGTAGCTTGGGGGGAAGCAAGAATTGGGCATCCGGTGATTGCTTTGGTGGCAGATATCCTGGCACTGCCGTCGAGTTATTATCTGATTCGTCGCTTTCTTGGCAGAAAGCATCGCAATATGCTGGCAGGAATCCGTGCAGCTATGATTATCCTGAGTGCCTTGTTGTTTATCATTGGTTCAACCGGAAAATATCAAATGTCAGAATTTCATGTAAAACAGATGGCAGAGAGTCATTTGAAAGGATCTTTTGTACATGATGATTCGTTTGAATATGGAACATGCGAAGAGATTAAATATTTTACGGACCAAAAGGACCGTTTTGTTTATTGGGCAGAGGTAACGATGTCTTATCGTGTCAAAGACGGAGAAGGAAATTTAATTTCGAAAAAACAGACGTACATTATAAAATGGAATGCCACGAACGATAATTATGAATGGCATGGTGCAAAGAAAGAGTAACACAAGCTATAGAAATGAAATAGTGCTATTGCTTGTAAAAATAAAAGCATTTCATAAGTTGCTGGAACAACAACCATGAAATGCTTTTTATTTTGTCTGATATACTAAGATATTACCTATTACTCAAACTGCAGCCATTCCAGATCGAATTTACATCCCGGAAGGAAAATCAGATTCAGGTTATAATCTCCGGATACCGGTTCCAATTCGAAAGTCTGTACCTGCGATTCGTCGCTGTAAGGGAAATCAACGATCTGGTTGATGACAGCATCGCTGCCGTCTGCCGGAACAAATCTTACATGGATCGTATTCATCTCAATATGCGAACGCCCACAGATTGTGATCTGGTGGAAACCGTCCTCTGTAAAAGTCATATTGGTATATTCTACCGTTACGTTGTTTCCAATCTCGCGGATGGCATCGCCATCGATCGTAAACATATCTCCCGTAACATTCGTGCAGTCGGAGCCAAGAAGTTTTGCGTAGGCTTTTTCTACCTTTGTGAAATAGAAGCCCTGCAGTGACATCTTGATTTCCGGATAAACGACGATGGAGATCGTCTGAACGCCTTTGAGTCGTTTGCTTAATGTAAATACATTTTCCTGATAGTGGTTGTACCAGCTCTTGGCCTCGTAGGTTGCCTGAAGCAGACATTCACCGGTGGCACAGGTGGTTCCCGGAGCGGCAGGTTCGGTGATGCTTCCTTTTTCGGATGGAAGTCCCGGAGTACCGAGCCATACTTCAACCGGAAGCACATCACTAAAGGAAAAAATTGGAAGATGGATCTCGTCGGAACCATAATCTCCAAAATCAATATTTTCAAAGGTTACCACAGTACGGTCGTTTCCGGTAATATAGACGCCACCCTGGAAACTCAGGATCAAGCCGTCATCGGAACTTTCGGAGTAGTCAATGGCAGATACGATCTTATAAGGATCGTGTGTGGCATCTCCGAGTCCGGTTACTTCAAATTCCAGTTCGGAGATCACTTCGACGTGGTCTAAGCCGTTGCAGCAAGTACAGCACAGACGGAATTCACCATCGCCGACTGCCTGGATCGAAGCGGTATTTGTCGCTTTGTCCACGTTGATTTTTACTGCGTTGCTCTGTACACCGTTCAGTGTGACTGCCTTAAATTCAATGTCCCGGTAGGTTGCATTTTCCGGATAAATTTTTGCCGTTACAACTGTTTCTTTATGGTTCGCATCCAAAATCGAAGTTCCTTGATTTGTCAGTTCAATCTTTCGAACCGGAATCTCGTTCGTGCGATCCGGAATGACAGTGCCATCTTCCAAAGTTTTTTCTGCAAGAGAAAATGTCGTATTTTCCATCTGACAGGAGATGCCGTCCGGAATGGTATCGGCAGGTACGGCCTGCAGTGTCAGATGGGCATCCGGCAGAGATGGTGAACTAACGGTTACCTGAATGTCACCGGATTCTGTTTTAGCGGCGATGATCGCCAGTAATTTTCCACTGAATAATTTGCGGCTGGTGCCTTTGTATTGGTCAAAATCGGAACTGTCGCCATTGTCAAGGCCGATCAGGCGGCCGGCTCCGGTTACGGATACATTCATGCGGCTTCGTCCATTGGCGACGAGGATACCGTTCGCATCCAGGGTATCAATGGTGACAAAGATCAGATCTTCGCCGTCTGCCGTAAGCGTCTCTTTGTCCGGGGTAAGACGGATGCTTGCCGGATCGCCGAAGGACTGCTGCCGGTCTCTTGCGATCACATTGCCCTCTTCGTCGTAGGCAACGGCTTCGATCACGCCTTTGCTGTATGGGATCTGCCAGTCGCCGGAAAGTGTCGTGCCGTGAGCATGATCAATTTCCACGATACCCTGACTCTGTCCCTGATAGAAGAGTTCCACTTTCGGGGCATTGGAGAAGATACGTACATCGATCAGCTGGCCTTCATTGAAATCCCAGTAAGGCAGGAGATGTACCATCGGTTTTTTCTTATAATCGGTCCATTCTGCCTGATACAGGTAGAATGTGTCTTTTGGAAAGCCGGCAGTATCGACCTGTCCGAAATACGAATTTTTGGTAAAATATGGGGTTGGCTCGCCCAAATAATCAAAGCCGGACCAGAGGTACTGTCCAAAGCAGAACTCGCGGTCGCGGTGTGCGATAATCGTGTGCTCAGAATTTTTCGCTCCCCAGTTTGTCGTACAGTTTCCAAGAGTCGAACACTGCAGGTCATCAAATGTCAAAAGACGGTTGGAAAGAGGAAAATGATAGATGCCGCGGCTTTGTACGGTAGCACTTGTCTCACTTCCAAATATTTTCCAGTCCGGATATTTTTCATGATGTTCGTCATAACATTTATCGAGGTAGTTGTAGCCGACGAGATCGATCACTTCGCCGGTGCGCTGGGCAGCTTCCCATTCGATATAATTCGATGCCAGTGTGGTGTAGGCATTTTTGCGGTAATCGAGCTCGCGGACGGCATTATGAAGTTCTTTCGTCAGTTCCAGTCCGCGGTCAAAATGCGTATCATAAATCTCATTTCCGATTCCCCAGATAAAGACGCACGGGTGGTTGCGGTCCTGGCGGACCCAGCTTGTCAGGTCTTTTTTCCACCAGTTTTTAAAGTCATTGCCGTAGTCGTAATCGGTCTTTGTGCGCTCCCACATATCAAAACTCTCAGTGTAGAGCAGGAGTCCCAGTTCATCACAGAGATTCAGCATATGTTCCGGCGGCATGTTGTGCGCATTTCGGATCGAATTTACACCCATTTCCTTTAACGTAAGGAGCTGGCGGCGGAGAGCCGCTTTGTTCATGGCGGCACCCAGGGAACCGAGAACGTGATGCTCACAGGTACCATTGATCTTTACGTGACGGCCATTTAAGAAAAATCCTTTATCCACATCAAACGCAATGTCACGAAATCCCAGATTCTGGGTGATGGAATCCGTGAGCGTATCGCCCACATATAAGGAAGTGCGGATCTGATACAGATTTGGCTCTTCAATATCCCATAATTTCGGTTCAATAACAGTCAGTACCTGTTTGTCAACCTGAACGGAGTCTGAAAAATGTACCGTGCTTTCATGAGAGGTCACAAGAGTGCCGTCGGTATCAAAAATCTCGTGCCAGATCCGACCTTCGTCTGTGGCACCTGTTTCATCGATAAATTCGGTATCCATAAATACTTCCCAGGTTTTTCCAAGTTTTTCTGTGGAAAGATACGTTCCATTATGTACGAGATGAGCCGCATGGGAAGTGGCAAGCCACACATCGCGGTAAATGCCTGAGCCCGGATACCAGCGGCTGTTTGGCAGATGGTATTCATTGCGGACAAGAAGTTCATTGTCGCCGTCCTCTAATTTGTCGGTCAGATCAACGACAAATTCCGAATAACCATGTTTCCATGTGAAAATTTCTTTTTGATTCAAATAAATCGTTGTATCCATATAGACACCTTCAAAGATCAGTTCCATCTTTTGCGTGTCCGGATCCGCCTTGTCAAGAAGCTGCTTTTTGTTGATAATCCTTCGATAACAACTTATGGCCTGTTCATACAGATTTTCTGTATCATAGATCATCCAGTCATGGGGAAGATCTACCGGCGTCCAGGACATATTTTGAAATAATGTTTCGATCGGAGTGTCCAAAGGAAACTTGCAAAACGTCCAGTTGTCATTCAATCGTTTTTTCATTTGATAAATCCTGCCTTTCATTTTTCCAAAGAGGTAACGATTCAGGTTCCCCCTCCCCGTTTGCATTCGCATTTCGAACACTTCGTGTTCTTTCCCGCCTTTGACAAGGCTAAAAATGCTCATGTGGGGGAGGGGACCCGATGTGCAGAAAAACAATGTCTTTTACGTGCAAGCACGATAATCCATTGTTTTTTGCACATCAGCCCTGAATAGTTACAAAAAGTTTTGCACTTTAACAATAATTATATTATACTAGTAGTATGGTTTCAAGAAAAAATAGGAATTTGGAGCGAAAAATGCAAATTTGTAAAATGAGAGGCAGACAGATAAATCAAGCATTGGAACTGATACGGAAAGTGTTTGATGAATGCGACAAAGAAGACTATGAAGACATGGGAATCCTGTCCTTTTATCATTTTATTCGCAGAGAACAGATTGAAGAGCGGGTGAAAAGTGGAGAGATGGTATTCTTTGGTGCATATGAAGAGTCTGAACTGGTCGGCGTGATCGCGATGCGGGAGGGCTTTCATGTGAGTCTGCTATTTGTAGAAAAAAAACGGCAGAGGCAGGGGATAGGGAAAAAACTGATTCGGCGCGGAGTGGCGTATTGCCTGGAGAAAAATCCGCAGCTGAAAGCAATTACTGTCAGTGCGTCGCCGAAGGGAAAAAGAGCATATGAAGCGATGGGGTTTCGGGCATTGACACCGGAGCAGGAAAAACAGGGAATGCGCTTTACGCCGATGCGGCTTGAGTTATAGAGGAAACGAACAGGAGGCAGCGATGAAACAGAGTATAGAGGACCGGATGCGGAAAGAAAATAAGAACAATTTCAATATTCAGTCATTGGAAAAAGGGTTGTTGTTTGGTACCAAAATTTGTAAAAAAACGTGGACGTATGAAATTGTTGCGGTAGATGAGATGTTTGCAAAAATGCTTGGAATACCGGCTTCACGGAAAGAAGAAGCGATAGGGATTGAAATGTCGGATATCATTCATCCCAATGATCTCGCCAGAGTTGTGAAAGAAACTCTTTGGGAGCTACAGGGAAGTGAGAAGTACGATTGCAAATATCGGATGAAAAATGCAGACGATGAATATCACTGGGTAAGGGATATCGGAGAACGTTTTTGGATTGACGGACAGGAGTACGTTCAAGGTACGGTATTTGATATTGATGAAAAAGAGACATTGATTCGTGAGAGGGATGTTACTTATGAAAGTATGCCGGGAGGAGTTGTTTTTGTTGTTATCGGAAAAGATAATTTTTATATTCGCGAGGCGAATCAGTATAGTTTCGATATGCTTGGGGTAGGGCGAGAAGAATATCTGGGGTCTTCCGGAAAATACACGTTTCCGGAGGATTTGCCAAAATTGCGGAAACATTTTGTCCAACAGGCGAAAAAAAGAGAACCTTTGGATTATGAATTTCGTATACGATTAGAAAAAAATGGGAAAATTGTATGGTATCGTATTATCGGAAATTATATTGATTCCCGTGAACAGGGGGAAGAATATCTTTGTATTATGATGGATATTACTACAAGAAAGACATTTCAATATGAACTTATTAAGGAGAAGGAAAAGTATGAGAGAACATTAAATACATCGGCAGATTTATTGTTTGAATATAATGTGCGTCATAAAAAATTCCGGATCCTTGGACAAAATTATATTTCCGATGACACCAAACTTGCGATAGAAGACAGCTTGGATGAAGATTACCGAAAAATTTTATTTAAGAATGATATTGTGTTTCGAGGTGATCGCAGCAAAATCAAGCAGTTTATAAGAGGACAGATTTCTTGTAATGATACCGTTCGTTTATTGACAAAAAATACAGAAACAGGGAAAGTGTATTATGATAATTATGAATTGTTTCTAAATAAGATCATGGTAAAAGAGAAAACGATCCGCGTCATTGGTTATGCCAAAAAGGTGAGTTATAATGCGGTGCCGGTAACAGAGCGTCAGCAGCTGCATGAAATCTTTGATGAGCAGATTGTGAAGGATTATAGCTTTATTTTGAAAATTGATGTTCCGACCGGGGCGTTTGAGTCATATTTTATCGAAAAATCAGATTATGGATCGTATACAGGAAATCGTTACTACTCTTCTTTTTTGAAATGGTGGTGTAACACATATGTGTGTGAACAGGATAGGAAGGAGATAGAGTTCTTTTTACAACTGGATGAGATGCTTCGCATTTTGCATTCGGGAGAGCCAAAGGGTTACCGCTTTTGCCGGGTGGAAACAAAGGAGTCTCAAAGAAAACATAAAATATGCAGCTTTTCATTTTATGGCTCTGATATCAATACGGTACTTCTTGTCGTACGTGATGTAAGTCAGATCAGGGAAGAGGAAGTGTATCAGAAAGAAGCCAGTCAGAAACTGCTTACAGATGCTTTGGCAGAGGCGAGAGCATCAGTGAAAGGACGTCAGATGCTGATGAAATATCTGGCAGATGAAATCGAAAATCCGGTAGGAAAGATGAAAGAACTTTTGCTGGAACCAGAAAATCCGGAACTTCTTCCACAACTGGAACGCTGTGTGGAATATATGAGTGAGATGATCGATGGCATGAAAGAATATCAGCTTTTGCAGACACCGTTTGGAAAGAGCAACGAGGCATTTAATCTATATGCTCTTTGTATGGAGGTGTGCGAGGAGGAACGCAAGATTTCGCTAGGGCTCGATATTTCGATTCAGGAAGTCATTGACTTGCCAATTCATCAGGAATATTATATGTATGGAGAGAGGTTCAGGGAGATTCTTGTCAATCTTTTGGGAAATGCTGTAAAATATGCACCCCGGGGAAGTGCGGTAAAGATTTATATTCAGGAAACGAATATTGAAACAGACCGCTGCGTGATCCGGATTCGAATGGAAGACGAGGGACCGGTGATCAATGAAAAATATTTTGAGAGAATGTTGGATGATCAGTATGATTATAATGTAAATGAAAAAGTAATTGCTCTTGGAGGAAACGGATTTTCGGCCTCTTTGGTGGCTAAGATAACAGAACTCCTTGGAGGAACGGTAGAATTTCGTAAAGGAGTATTGGATAGTAATGTAGTAGAAATTTCTCTTCCGGTTTTGTATTATAATGCCAATCCGTTGTTTCGGGACCCGGAACATAAAGAAGAAGTTATCGAGGAAGTTAATATGTGTGGACAAGGATATCTTCTTGTGGAAAATGCAGAACAGAGAGATCCTTTGACGGCATCGCTTTTTCAGATAAATGGTGCGGTTGTCTATGAGGCATCTTCCGGGAAAATGGCGATGGAATTGCTGGAAAAGATCAATTCCGGGCAGATTACGGCGGTTCTTATGGATAAAGATCTTGACGATATGAAGTGTTATGAACTTGCCAGACAGATTCGGTTTCACAGGGAAAAAGTGTATGGCAAACTGCCCATCCTTCTTATGCTGGATGGTATCGAGCAGGAAGACACCCGCTTGAATATGCTCAGTGGGATTAATGCGACGATTCATAAACCGATAAATCTTTCGAAATTATTGTGGATGATAGAGAATTTGCAGGGGAAAGGAGTTTGAACACGATGAAAAAGGTATTGACGATAGCCGGTTCTGACTGCAGCGGTGGTGCGGGAATTCAGGCAGATTTAAAAACAATTGGTGCATGGGGCTGTTATGGCATGAGTGTTATCACAGCGGTTACTGTACAAAATACATGTGGTGTAAGGGCTGTTTATCCGGTAGAAGCAGAGGTGGTTCAGCAGCAGTTTACCGCTGTGTATGAAGATATTTTCCCGGATGCGGTAAAAATCGGGATGCTTTGCAATGAAGAAATTATCGAAGCGGTGGCGGAAACAATTCAAACAATCCGTAAAATGTCGGGAGTTCAGCCGAAAATCGTGCTGGATCCGGTCCTTGTGTCGACAAGTGGAAGGGCGCTGCTGGAGCCGCAGGCAAAAGAGGCACTGCAGACAAAACTTTTTCCATTAGTGGATCTGATTACACCAAATCTCGGAGAGATGAAGGTTTTATGTGGTGTAGAAAATATGGAAGTGTCAGAGAGGGAGGCAGCAGGAAGAAAATTGGCGAAAGAGAATGACTGCGGTGTATTGATCAAAGGTGGACATGGCAGAGAATACGGCGATTCCGATGCACAGGATCTGCTGATTCCGGGGGCGGACAAGCCGGCAGTATGGTTTCGTGCTCCATTTATAGAGAATCCAAATACCCACGGAACCGGCTGTACCTTGTCTTCTGCAATCGCTTGTGGACTGGCACAAGGAAATACGATGGAACAGAGTGTAAAAAAAGCAAAAGACTATCTGACCGGCGCGATCGCCGCCGGGCTTGATCTGGGAGCCGGCAATGGTCCCCTGAATCATTTTTACAAGGCAACTATTCAGGATCAATGTATGGGAGGCTGAATAGTTACTTTACAAGAACGAAAGGAAGAAAAAAATGGCAATTGATGTAAAGAATAAGAAAACGTCTCTTGACGAAGAAGCTGCAATTTACGAAAAACGTGATGAGGAAGAAAGTGGAAAAAGCAGATGGAAAAAGATGAACCGCAGCCAGAAGATCACGCAGTTTAAAACGTATTATCTGCGTCCGCTTATTGTCGGTATTTTGATTTTATGTGTGATTGGATTCTTTATTTATAAAGATGTTATCACGAAAAAAGACATTGCGTTCCGCTGTGCAATCGTGAATGAAGTGGCGACGGAAATTCCGGTCAATGCATTTTCAGATGAGTTTACGAAGTATATGAAATTGGACCCGGATAAAAATTTATCGTCGTTCCATTTATATTATACGGATACACAACTGGCTCAAAAAGTCGGTGCGTCGACAGCGAGTGATCTGTCGCAGATATCTTCTTTGATCTATGCGTCCTTATTGGATGGTATGATTGCCGGGGAAAAAGATTTTACGACATATCATGATAATGGTTTTTTTATAGATCTTAATGAATTTTTGTCGGAAGAAGAGTTAAAGGCGATTGAGCCGTATCTATATATTCCGGACGATGAAAAAAACACACAAAAACATGCTTATGGTGTCTACCTGGAAAAGAGCGAGCGGTATAACAGTATTTTCCAGGGGGGCGGCGGAGTGGTTCCGAAGCCGATTTATGGGATTATTACTAATTCGGAGAACACCGAACGCGGCAGATATTTTCTGTATTATCTCTTTCCGGAATTACAGAAATTAGGAAATCCAATCACACAAAAGGAGTAGAAAACTACTTCTTTTATGTAATCTTTGCAAATAAGGGTTGACATTTGAAAATGATTGTCCTATAATGGCAATCGTAAACGACAAAGACGTCAAGCGAATGAAATTCATTTGCTTTGGCGTTTTTTTGTTTTTATCCTATTTTTTGCTGGCAGATAGGCGCGGCTGGGTGAATAGAGAAATACCGATCTAAGTCGCAGGAAACCAATTAAACAAGGAGGAATCTTTATGACAGACGAAATTTTAAGTGTAATAAGTGACCAGGTATTTGGTGTCTGGTTTTTGATCGGAGCCGCCCTTGTATTCTGGATGCAGGCCGGATTTGCAATGGTTGAGGCAGGTTTTACCAGAGCAAAAAATACAGGTAACATTATCATGAAAAACCTGATGGATTTTTGTATTGGAACAGTAGTATTTATTTTACTCGGATTTGGATTGTTTCTCGGAGATGACATCGGTGGAATCATCGGAAAACCAAATTTTGCGATTTTTACGGATTATGCAAACTTTGACTGGTCCGGATTCGTATTTAACTTAGTATTCTGTGCGACGACAGCGACCATCGTTTCCGGAGCAATGGCAGAGAGAACGAAGTTCCTTTCTTACTGTATCTACTCTGCAGTAATTTCCGCAGTGATCTATCCAATTGAAGCTCACTGGACATGGGGCGGCGGTTGGTTAGCACAGATGGGATTCCATGATTTTGCCGGTTCGCACTGTATTCATATGGTTGGTGGTATCTCGGCATTGATTGGAGCGTATCTCCTCGGGCCTCGTATCGGTAAGTTTAAGAAGAAAAAAGACGGAAGCATCAAAGTTGGTGCATTTCCGGGACATAATATCGCACTTGGTGCCCTTGGTGTATTTATCTTATGGCTTGGCTGGTACGGATTCAACGGTGCAGCAGCAACGTCTGTACCACAGTTGGGAGCTATCTTTGTAACCACAACGATCGCACCGGCAGTAGCCACTGTAGTATGTATGATCTTTACCTGGATAAAATATGGTAAACCGGATGTTTCGATGTGTTTGAATGCATCCCTTGCCGGTCTGGTAGCAATCACAGCACCTTGTGATGTAACCGATGCTTTTGGAGCAACGATCGTCGGAGCTGTTTCCGGTGTACTTGTTGTATTCGGTGTATGGCTTCTTGATTACAAATTACGTATTGATGACCCGGTTGGAGCCGTGGCAGTACATATGATGAATGGTATCTGGGGTACTTTGGCAGTTGGTCTCGTTGCTACGGATACAGCACCAACGTATTCTTTGGCAGGAGCCAATGGAGAGAAACTTCTCGGATTGTTCTATGGCGGTGGATTTAAGCTTCTCGGTATTCAGTTTACCGGTATGCTTTGTACCGCATTGTGGACAGCTATTACGATTACGATTACATTCCTTGTGATCAAGAAAACAGTTGGTCTTCGTGTTACAGCAGAAGAGGAAATTGCAGGACTCGATGCAACAGAACACGGTTTGGAATCCGCTTATTCCGGATTTGTTATCTCGGATAGCGTAAATACAATTGGTGACAGCGCATTGGCAGCAATCGCAGCATCCACACCGGAACCGGAAGAAAAGAAAGTTCCTATGGACGATGCCGTACCGGTACAGGTTCGCGAGCCAAAAGAGACATTGGCATCCGATGTCAAACTGTCCAAAGTTACCATTATTTGTAAACAGAATAAGTTTGAGGATCTGAATACTTCGCTCAATGAGATTGGAGTCAAAGGTCTGACAGTAACACAGGTACTTGGATGTGGTACACAGAAAGGAAAAGCAGAGTACTATCGTGGTGTACCGGTTGAATTCTCACTCCTTCCTAAGATTAAAGTGGAAGTTGTCGTAAGTGCCGTACCGGTGAAAGCTGTAATTGATGCAGCAAAACGGGCATTGTATACCGGGCATATCGGCGATGGTAAGATCTTTGTATACGATGTTGAGGATGTTGTCAAAGTCAGAACGGGTGAAAGCGGATTTGACGCATTGCAGGATGACAAATAGAATGAAAAATGTATTATCATAAGTGTTTGAATAAAAAGAATGGTTCTTTTATCCACTGGATAAGAGAACCATTCTTTTTTGCAAGTTACTTATTATTTACTGTGCCTGTACCGGCTCGATGTAATACTTATCATAGTGTTTTTCGCTCTTTGCGATGTAAAGAGTTCCCTTGCGGTTGATCGCAAAATAGCGGAGAATGCAATTGTCACCAAGGATATTATTTTTCATACTCTCGATGCTTGCTGCGGAAATGCTATTGTAAGTAGCTGCATATCTGGCTGCGATATCACCAGCTGCTTCTTTGTGTCCTTTGGCATAAAAAGGCATGTAAACGCCATTCATCCGGTTTTCAGAGATGATAGGGTCAATGACACCGCCACGCATATAAATAGCAAATTTCTCTTTTTGAATATTGTTTGTGCTCCAGCCTTTTACGGTATCGATGGTATTTCCCTTGATAACCGCATTTTTCCAGTTTAACATCATGATCGGACTTTGAACGGAGTCTTTAAAAGTACAGCCAAGAATCTGAACATTGGTATGGTATTTATTTGGCGAAAAACGATGAGTGTCAATGCCGCGGTGTAGGTTGTAGAACCCACAGTTTTGAATTGTGACATTGAGAACCGGCGTCTTGTCAAATTTGGAATATTTTCCGTTAAAACCATTGGTTACTTTATCCGGGGTATCGAGGTTGATCGCACAACGTTCTCCGCTCAAATTGTTTTTAAAGGTGCAATTTTGAACCGTAACGTCTTTGGAAGCGGTTACTTCGATAAAATGTCCGTCGCGGAGATTAGTAAAGGTAATGTTGTCGATCAGTACATTTTTACAGTGTGGCACACGGATTGCTTCACTTTTATTACAGCCGCTGAGATTCATGATTACCGTACCCTCTCCGATAATCTGAATATTTTTTTCACCGTTGTACTTGCCCACAACTCCTTTTTTGTTAATGCGGGAAGAACGTACACATTCAAACATAACATGACCGGCTTTCAGCTTTTTGGTGTGAGAATTGCCAATCTTATTCATGACAACACCGTCTTGGAGCAAGATTTTTACGTTAGAAGGTACTAACAGAGCATTGCTGATGTTATAGGTACCTTTTTTGATTGTCAGTGTTCCACCGCCTTTTTTCGACATTTCGTCAAGGTAGGAGCGGAGTGTAAGATAATGTTTGGTATGCTTGTTATATACCGGATTTTTAACATATTTGTTTTTGTAAGGTTTACTGGAAGTGCTTACTGTAAAATCTTTTTTTGCCTGCACCGGTGCAGAGACCGTCATGGCAAAAGCGGAAAATAAAAGCAGCAGTCCCAGTAGTTTTGCGATATTCTTCATAAATAAAGTCTCCTTTCGTTATTCGTTGTTTTGGCTTACTTCACTTAAAATCAGTCCTTCGTTTCGGTCTAACACGGTCTGAATACTCCAAGGGTGTGTAAAGAGCAAAAGAGGACGCTCTTTAAAGTCCTTGACACGCTTAGCATCGGATGTAAGTGACAGACTGTTTACATCGATGTCTTCATTTTCAATCCAGCGGACATGCTCATAAGGAAGCTGGTCCATGCGGATTTCTACGTTATATTCATTTTGCAGGCGGTATTGCAGCACCTCAAACTGGAGGGCACCGACTACGCCGACGATGATCTCTTCCATACCGGTATTAAATTCCTGGAAGATCTGAATCGCACCTTCCAGTGCAATCTGCGTGATGCCTTTCATAAACTGTTTTCGTTTCATCGTATCGACCTGACGGACGCGGGCAAAATGCTCGGGTGCAAAAGTCGGAATACCGGCAAAACGGATCGGCTTTTTGGATTTACATAACGTATCTCCGATGGAAAAGATACCCGGGTCAAAAATACCGATAATATCACCGGCGTAAGCTTCTTCCACATGCTTTCTTTCCTGCGCCATCATCTGTTGTGGCTGGGAAAGACGGATCTTTTTACCGCCCTGCACATGAGTGACTTCCATACCGGCTGTAAATTTGCCGGAGCAGATACGCATAAATGCGATACGATCACGGTGTGCTTTATTCATATTTGCCTGAATCTTAAAGACAAAGGCAGAAAAATCTTCCGAAAACGGATCAATGACTTCGTCTCCGGACATACGAGGAAGAGGAGAAGTGGTCATTTCCAGAAAATGCTGCAAAAAGGTTTCTACACCAAAATTTGTCAGGGCAGAACCAAAGAAGACAGGAGAAAGTTTTCCTTCTCGTACTTTTTCCAGGTCAAATTCGTCGCTCGCACCGTCCAATAGCTCAATTTCATCTACTAAAATATCATGATATTCCTTTGTGATCAGGTCATCCAGTCCGCTGTCGCCTAATTTGGCTTCAATAGCTTCAATTTTATGTCCGTTGTCCGAAGGAAGAAAACGAGAGATGGTTTTTGTGTTTCGGTCATAAACGCCCTTGAAATTCTTTCCGGAGCCAATCGGCCAGTTGATCGGACAGGTGCGGATCCCAAGTACATTTTCAATCTCATCGATCAGTTCAAAGGGATCCTTTGCCTCGCGGTCCATTTTATTGACAAAAGTAAAAATAGGGATTCCACGCATGACGCAGACTTTAAACAGTTTGATCGTTTGTGCCTCGACACCTTTGGAGCCGTCGATCACCATGACGGCAGAATCGGCAGCCATCAAAGTACGATAGGTATCTTCAGAGAAGTCCTGATGTCCCGGAGTGTCCAGGATGTTGATACAGAATCCGTCATAATTAAATTGCAATACGGAGGAAGTGACGGAGATTCCTCTTTCTTTTTCGATTTCCATCCAGTCAGAGACCGCGTGTTTAGCAGCTTTTCGACCTTTTACGGAACCGGCAAGATTGATTGCTCCTCCATATAATAAGAACTTTTCGGTCAAAGTTGTTTTTCCGGCATCCGGGTGCGAGATGATAGCGAAGGTACGCCGCTTTTCGATTTCCTGTTTTAAATTGTTACTCATAAGTCAAACTCCATTCTTTTTTACATAAAGTAAGTCCTAAATCGTTACTAAAAGAAAAAGCTCTGAACAACTACTGCCATTCAAAGCTTTTCTCATAACTGGGCTACAAGGATTCGAACCTTGAAATGCTGGAGTCAGAGTCCAGTGCCTTACCGTTTGGCGATAGCCCAATGTCAACCGACAAGTGATATTATACAATAAGAAATTTAAAAATGCAAGTGTTTTTTTAAAAAAAATGAAAAAAATTTTATTTCCTATTAAAGAGGGAAATTCTCTTGACAAGATTAGGTTCCTAATAGTAGAATAGATACAATATACAATAAAGATTAACAAGAAAAGGAGAGACGAAAAAATGGGTAAGATTATTGGTGAAGGCATTACATTTGACGACGTTTTATTGGTTCCGGCTTATTCGGAAGTCATTCCTAACCAGGTAGAGTTGAAAACTCATTTAACAAAAAAGATTGAATTGAACATTCCTATGATGAGTGCAGGAATGGATACGGTTACGGAACACCGCATGGCGATCGCGATGGCACGTCAGGGTGGTATCGGTATTATCCACAAAAATATGACAATTGAGCAGCAGGCAGAAGAGGTCGATAAGGTAAAACGTTCTGAGAATGGAGTTATTACAGATCCATTTTATTTGTCTCCGGAGCATACATTGGAAGATGCCAATAATTTAATGGCAAAATTCCGCATTTCCGGTGTACCGATCACAGAGGGAAGAAAATTAGTTGGTATCATTACAAACCGTGATCTTAAGTTCGAGACAGATTTTTCGAAAAAGATCAAAGAAAGCATGACATCCGAAGGGCTCGTTACAGCGAAAGAAGGAATTACTTTGGATGAGGCAAAGAAGATTCTTGCTAAAGCTCGTAAAGAGAAACTTCCTATTGTAGATGACGAAGGAAATTTGAGTGGGTTGATTACGATCAAAGACATCGAAAAACAGATTAAATATCCAAATTCCGCAAAAGATGCACAGGGAAGACTTCTATGTGGTGCAGGTGTTGGTGTTACGGCAAACATTCTTGACCGTGTGGATGCTTTGGTAAAGGCAAAAGTTGATGTTATTGTTATTGATACGGCGCATGGTCATTCAGCAAACGTTCTTCGTGTTGTGAAGATGGTACGTGATGCATATCCGGATCTTGGAATTATTGCCGGTAATGTAGCGACAGGAGAGGCGACAAAGGCATTGATCGAAGCAGGTGTGGATGCTGTTAAAGTAGGTATCGGACCGGGATCCATCTGTACGACACGTATTGTAGCCGGTATCGGGGTTCCTCAGGTGACAGCGATCATGGAGTGTTACGAAGCTGCGAAACCATATGGTATTCCAATTATTGCGGATGGTGGTATCAAGTATTCCGGTGATATGACAAAAGCCATTGCTGCAGGAGCAAATGTCTGCATGATGGGAAGTATCTTTGCAGGATGTGATGAGAGTCCGGGAACATTCGAACTGTTCCAGGGAAGAAAATATAAAGTTTATCGTGGTATGGGATCTATCGCTGCCATGGAAAACGGAAGTAAAGATCGTTATTTCCAGCAGGATGCGAAGAAACTTGTTCCGGAAGGGGTAGAAGGACGAGTTGCTTACAAAGGAACCGTAGAAGATACGGTATTCCAGCTGATTGGTGGTATCCGTTCCGGTATGGGATATTGTGGAGCAAAGACGATCGAAGATCTGAAAGAGAGCGGAAGATTTGTTAAGATCTCGGCAGCGTCTTTGAAAGAGAGTCATCCACATGACATTCATATCACAAAAGAGGCACCTAACTACAGTGTCGAATAAAAGAATATACCGGCGCAGGAAACGGCGTCGATTGAGCAAAAGAGGGCGCTATGCTGCGATAGTTGGCATAGCAGCCCTTGTTCTTTTTATCACGCTTCTTGTCGTGGCCGGAACTCGCCGGCAAAAGGCAGAGAAGCAGACAGTGAGCGAGAAGACGTACCCGGATATTACCTTTGATGTTCGCTTTTTAGACCCCAACCCTTTCTCAAGACCACAACTGGCATTGAAGAAGGTTCACGCCATCGTCGTACACTATACAGCGAATCCCGGAGTGGATGCGGTGGCAAATCGCAATTATTTTAACAATCTGCCAAAGGCAAATGAAAGGAAACAAAAGAAAACGTATGCCAGCAGTCATTTTGTCATTGGACTGGACGGTACAATTGTACAGTGTATTCCATTGGAAGAGATGGCTTATGCCTCAAACGATAGAAATTCCGATACGGTTTCCATTGAGTGCTGCCATAAAAAGGAAAATGGGAAATTTACCGCGCAGACACAGGCCGCTCTGATACAATTGTGTACTTATCTGTGCATCAAATTTGATCTTACGGAAGAGAATCTGATACGGCATTACGATGTGACGGGAAAAATCTGTCCGAAATATTTTGTGGAGCATCCCGATGCATGGGAAACTTTCAAAAAAGATGTTGGCATGGAATTGAAAAAATACCGCAAATAAAAATGCATCTATGATAAAAGGATTATCATAGATGCATTTTTTATATATTGATTTCCATACATTAAATTCTGAATAGTTACTATTTTGTCTTAAATTTAGAGATTGCATCTCCCAGACGTTCTGCACGGATCATCAACTGGGAAGAAGCATCATCCAAAGAGGTAAGTGCTTCGGACTGTTTATCGGTTACATTAGCAACCGAAGTAACAGATGCCAGTGTTTCTTCCAAAATCGCGGAAATGTTTTCCATCGAGTTCAAAGTGGAAGAACCGGATGTTTCCATATCTTTGGAACTGCTCTGAATACTTTCGAGGTATTCGGAAAGTTTTTCGATGTGCTGTTTCAAAGCCTGGAAGGAGTGGGCGGTAGCGGCTACGGCTTCTACCTGCTCATCGACAATTTCCTCAGCTGTCTGTGCCGTGTTTACAGCCTCTTTAGTGGCTTCTGTAATCTCGGTAACGATATTTGAAATCTTACCGGCAGAAGCAAGACATTGGTCAGCTAATTTACGGATCTGCGTTGCTACGACGGAGAATCCCTTACCGGCAGCACCTGCGCGGGCTGCTTCAATTGAAGCATTCAGCGAAAGCAGGTTTGTTTCTTCGGCGATGTCATTGATGCTATTGACAATCTGACCGATGTTTTTCGAATGTACGGACAATTCTTTGATTGTCTGGATGACACTGTCGGTAATGTCTGTCGTTGATTTTGTCTTCGTATTCAGGTTATCCATGCTGGTTAATCCCGAATTAATCGCTACCTGTGTAGAAGCGGCAATGCTTCCAATCTCATTGGTATTGTCGTTTACGACATTAATCTTAGTAAACAGGCTATCCATCTCGTTCAGGCAGTCCGTAGCACTTTCTGTCTGCTCGCCGACACCGGTTTCAATCTCATGTACCGAAGTCTGAATGTCTTTTGTCGTTTCCGAGAAAGTGGTGGAAGAGGTATTTACTTTGTTCAGTGATACGCTCAAGGCATCGTAAACGGACTCTACTTCCATGATCAGACCGCGGATATTTGCGAGCATGTCATTACAGCTTCCATACAGAAGAGCAAATTCATCACGACGGTTTGTACGGAATTCAACCGTAAGATCACCTTTGGAAACTTTTGCCAGTTCTTTAATGGAAAGGTTAATGGACTTACTGAATCCTTTGGAGATCAAAGTTCCTACAATCATAGCAATAATACAGGAAATGACTACCATAACGATTGTGAGGACACGGATGCTGTTTGCCTGTGCTACGATGACGGATTGCGGAACCATGCTGCAGAGCATGATGCCCGAGCGACCGATTTTTTCGTAAGTAAACAAGTAAGTTTTTCCGGCATAACGAACATAATCTTTTCCGGAATCTTTCTCGCTTTTTAAAGCGTCCTTATAAAAGTCCTGATTTTTGTAAATGGATTCTTTTACAACATTATTCTGTGTTTTTGATTTTCCTTCTTCTTCTTTCGTGATATCTTTTCCTTCAACAACCATTTCCTGATTGTCCGGAGTGATGATACCAACGTAACTTCCTTCGCCAAGGTTAAAGTTTGTTAAAATATCTAAGATGGCATCTTTTTTAATGTCTACAATCATAACAGCATCTGTCGTGGAAGATACGTCATGCGCCACACGAAGAATATAGGAAGACGGCTCCACAAGAAGCAGTTTGTCAAGTTCCGGCATGGAGCCTGAGCCAACCCAGTAATAACTTGTGGCATCCATCGAAACTTTCTTCCCAAGGTCAGTATCCAAAAAGGCAGAGTAGATTTCTTCGCCTTTGGAGTGAATATCACGTTTGGCTTCAATGTCTTCTTTGGTTTTATCTTCCTGACCGCGCAGTTTTGACTGGGAACTAAAGGTATTATATCCGCCTTTTACAATGTATATATTTCCAATAAACTGGTTCGCAGCTACTTTGTTACTGATGGACTGGTTGAAAGAATTGTATACATTTGTTTTTCCGTCACTCGCGTCTGTCAGTATCTCGTCTGCTTCTTTAAATTCATCTTTGATCCTAGCATAATCATAATAGGTTTTGTAATAGGCTGTAGTGCCCGGGGTGAGGGAGTTGATTTTTTCTTGAAGAGCATCATATTTTTTCTTCAAGTCATCCCTGGTTTTCTGTTGTGCGTCATTGGTGCTGTATTCACCGGAATAATATGTACTAAGTTCGCTGTCGGATAATACAGTGTTCATATCTGATTCAATGTTTGACAAGGCAAAAGTAAAATATTCATTTGCCATATTCATGGTCTGCGAGACAGCGGATTCGTAGTTGTCATTCAAGGCCCCTGAGGATCGGGAATAAGAAACAATTCCCAATATTACGATCAACATAACCGGGATGAGGTAGCAGCCGATCAATTTTGTCTGAATGCAAAACTGAGGGAGCACTTTGACATTTCCGTCCAGAAGAGGGGCATCCTTTTCGGATTTCTTTGGAAAGAGAGTCGGGATAATACGAATCAGTTTCAGGATTTGGCGGCCAAGCCATTTCAGCCATTCCCAAACGACACTTACCGGCTTTGGAAGTTTTTTGACGGAAGGATTTTGATTTTTCGACTTCGGCTGCCGTTTCGGTTTTTCCCGTTTAATCTTCGGCATACGGGCTTCCTTTTTTGGCTTTTCTTTAGGAGTACGAATTGGTTTTTCCTTTTTTTTCATATTTAATAACTTTTTCATGTGAGTCCTCCGTTCTTGATGCTCAAGTTAAATGTATAAGGCCAGTTCTTTGCCCTGATTTTCATATTTGCGGTAAGATACACCGGCGGATTTCATCATTTTTTTAGCGGCGATAACGCTGGCAGTATCGGCATATTTATCTTCAGCATAAATGATTTCTTTAATCCCGGACTGAATCAATGCTTTTGTACATTCATTGCAGGGAAACAAGGTTGTGTAGATACGGGCACCCTGCAGACGGAAACCGGAATAGTTTAAAAGCGCATTTAATTCGGCGTGACAGACATAAAGGTATTTTGTGTCCAATTCATCACCGGAACGTTCCCAGGGATATTCATCGTCCGAACAGCCACGTGGCATGCCATTGTAACCAACGGACAGAATGCGGTTATCAGGGGCAACGATACAGGCGCCGACACGTGTGTGTGGATCCTTGCTGCGTTTTGCAGATAACGTCGCAATCCCCATAAAATACTGATCCCATGAGAGATAATCTGTATTTTTCATAGTTGTCTCCATTCTTATGTAACTACTTATCAATATTAATAAAACTATACCATTTTTTTGGCGTTTTGTAAACCTTTTTTACGTTCTCATGCATCAAAAAAGGAAATGTCCGAAAACATTTCCTCTTTTTTCTATGACGGGTAGAATTGTAGTAGCAGTACGACTGCCTTCTACATACTTAAGTCAAATTATGAAAGTTTATTTACAGCAAGTGTCAAGCGGGATACTTTTCTTGCTGCGTTGTTCTTATGATAAATACCTTTTTTGGTAGCTTTATCAATTTCAGAAACAGCTGCTCTCAATGCCTCTGTTGCTGCTGTCTTATCATTTGCCTCGATTGCAACCTCTACTTTTTTGATCGCAGTCTTAACTTTAGAACGGATAGACTTGTTTCTGTCAGCTCTTTTCTGGGAAACAAGGATTCTTTTCTTTGCAGACTTAATATTTGCCAATTCTAACACCTCCATTGTGTATTTTCATATATTTTTTATGATGTTTCGTTAAACGGACACGGACATTAACATAAACATACTCATTTATGATAGTACAAAAAACGGAAGATGTCAATACATAATTAAAAAAATATGGGGAATAATGGGGAAAGAATGAATGATAGGAGTGACGGCAGGATGACAGAGCGAAAGACCGATCTGGCGATGGAAGTCAGGGAAAGTTTTCCTAGGGATAATGTAGAAATCAAGGGAGTAGTGCTGGAAAAAAAGAGGGATGAAAAGAGTGGAGCAAAGATCACGGTAGTTGAGATCAAAGATGAAAAAGGCAGCAAAGCCATGAAAAAGCCGAAGGGTACGTATATTACGATAGAATCGGAAGAACTTCTGCATGATGAAGAGGACAATGAAAATCTGCTGCTGTGCATCTGCAAAGAACTTGAGCGGATGGTAAAAGGACTACGGAAAAAACGGGTCTTGATCGCCGGCCTTGGCAACCGTTATGTGACGAGCGATTCTCTTGGCCCGCGCATGGTGGAGGAGATTTTTGTTACCCGGCATTATGAGAATGAATTTGGCAGGGATTTCATGAAAAAGCACCAGTATGGAAATGTAAGCGCCATTGCCCCCGGAGTTATGGGGCAGACCGGGATGGAAGCCGGAGAGGTGCTGAAAGGGGTTGTGGAAAAAACACATCCGGAACTGGTGATCGTGGTGGATGCGCTGGCAGCCAGAAGTCTGTCGCGTGTGTGTACGACGGTTCAGCTGACCGATACCGGAATCAGTCCGGGATCCGGCATTGGAAATGTCAGGAAAGCGTTGTCAAAGGAAACGCTTGGCGTGCCGGTTGTGGCGGTGGGGATTCCGACGGTAGTGGATGCCCGCACGATCATCAGCGACCATTTGGAGCAGGTGCTTACCAAACAAGGCTACCGCGAATGGGAGCGGGAGCAGTTTATCCGGGAAGTCTTACAGGAAGAAACAAAAAATCTGTTTGTGACACCGAAAAATGTGGATGAGTCGGTCAGAATACTGGCAAAAGGACTTGCCAAAGTAATGAATTATTGTCTTCAGAAAAAGAGTGAGGAATATTTCGAAGAAAATACGGATACATTGTAAAGAGTGCACAAAAGGGGGACAAAGATGGAAAAACGTGGAAAACAACGGCTTGGCGTGTGCGCGGCATTGGTGCTTTTGCTCCTTGGTGGTTTTGTGGATAATAATGTAAAAACTGAATTAAAAAGAAGTGTGGGAGCGCAGTTCTGCTATCTTCTTGCTGTCGAAAAAAAGGTAGAATGGCCGATGGAGGTACTGGCAGTGTACCCTGTCAAAAAAAGAAATGTGACAGCAAAAATAGAATACGATCCGGAGCAGCTGCAAAAAGAAAACGAAGAGCTTCTGCAGGAGGAAAATGATTCGCAGGAAACATTGGCTCTTCAGCAGGATACAGCGGTGCAGAGTGAAAATGTCGCCGCTGTGCCGGCGTCCGGAGTGACAAGCAATACAGGGGAGGAGGCGTTTGTGAAAAAATTATGGGAGACGAAAGATGTCCATTATCTCTGGGATCATTTTTACATAGTAGATTCTACAACATCGGTAAAGCGAAAACTATTTCCGGTAGAACGTCTTCTGAAAAGAGATATGAAGCTTCCGGTTCAAAACGGGAAAAAGCAGATTTTGATCTATCATACTCATGGGGCATCGGAAAGTTTTTCGGACAGCCGTTCCGGGAAAGTGGCCGACGGTGTAATCGGAGTAGGAGAGAAATTAGCAAAGGAATTGGAAAAAAATGGATACGGAGTGATTCATGATACGACCAAATATGATTGGATGGATGGAAAAATTGACCGGAGTAAGGCGTATAATGTGTCGTTGGCGGGGGTTCAAAAACAGTTGGAGAAAAATCCGGACATTCAGGTTATTATCGATCTTCACCGGGATTCTGTCGGAAAAAATAGGCATACGTATACGACAATTGATGGAAAACGGACGGCGATTGCCATGTTTTTTAATGGAATGAGCCGAAACCAATCCGGAGAGATCGCCTATCTTACGAACCCGAACCGGGAGGCAAATCTCGCATTCAGCCTGCAGTTAAAATGCCATGCAATGGAACTTTTTGACGGGTTTACCAAACCAATCTATCTCAAAGGATACCGGTATAATCTGCATTTGAAAGAACGTGCACTTTTGATTGAGTTGGGAAACGAAAATAATACCGTAGAGGAGGCGATGAATGCAGCCGCACCATTGGCAAAAGTAATTGCAGATGTATTAAAGGGAGATGTAAAGCATAGTTTTCAGGGTTAGATTCGAAAATCGGATAAAATATCCGTTTTCCGCACTTTATTTTTAAAAAGAAATACGTTAAAATGAGACCATACACAAATTGACTAAGCGGAATAAACGAGTGAGGAGAAAAAAATATGGATTTTTTTGACAATGAACAAGTAGGAAAAAGGCTGCGCCATCTTCGATGTATTATGGATATATCTGTATCTGAAATGGCAGATTCTCTAGGAGTGACGACAGGACATTTTCGTAAATGGGAAAGAGGTGACCACGCAATCAGTTTGGTGGGATTGGACATGCTTCACAGACTATATGGAATGGATCTGAACTATTTGATAACCGGTAAGGTAAGAGAACAGGATTTTGCCAATGCTTTATTTGAAATGTCACCGGAAGAATTCTTTTTTATGATGCGCCAGATTTTGGAAAACTGTGAAGAGATCTACCGGGAAAGAAAAGAGCAGAAAATCGTGGAGAAAGAGGAGGAGACGATGTGACGCAAACATCTATATCCCGCAGGAAAAATACGGTATTCTTTCGAAAAGACGGAAGAATTATTTTGTTGGATATCCATGATATTATTTATATCGAACATCACAGCCGTACCATTTTTTTACATACAGTAAGGGGTGTGTTTTTGATCCCTTATATGACATTGTGTGCGATTCACGAGAGACTGGGGAATGATTTCCTGTGTCAGTGTCACAAATCCTATCTTGTAAATCCAATCTATGTCGAGCAGTTTATCCGTTCCCGAAATGTCATCATTTTGAAAAATTATTTTGGAAATGTATCCGTGGGAAGGCATTATCGTAAGAGTTTTTTGGAAAATATGCATTATAATTGAAAGAAAGTTTCTTTACAAAAATTTATATCCGTTATATAATAAGAGATTGCAGAGGTGATAACAGATGAAAGAAATTTATCTGATCCGTCATGGAAGGCAGTCATCGAAATTGTGTAATGTCGATGTAAGTCTGGATGACGCAGGAAGACAGCAGTCACATCTTGTGGCAGACAGGCTTGCTTCGTATGGATTGGAAGCTTTATATGCAAGTGGCTTAAAGCGGGCGCAGGAGACTGCACAGGCAATTTCAGAGACGACAGGACTTTCGGTAAGAACAGTGGAAGCATTTCATGAGATTGAGTTTGGAGAACTGACGGGGTTATCCAACGAAGAGATTGAGTCCCACTATGGAAAATTTGTCCGTCAGCGTGCCGCACAGGAAAGTGATCTGGCGTATCCCGGAGGAGAAAATGGACAAGATGTCATTGACCGCATCGGGAACGATTTTAAAAAGATATGTGAAGCACCCGAAAAGAAGGTGGCGATTGTGACACATGGTGGTGTGATCCGTGCACTGTGTGCCTTTCTTTTACATATGCCGATGAAACATAAACTGCAGTTTGCAGTAGACTTGGAAAATACAAGTATTACAGAGATTTTATTCGATGAGAAAACCGGGCGTTTTTATCTGGAGCGGCTAAATGATTATGAGCATTTGATGGCAGCACCGGAACTGCTTCGGAGATGTTGGAAGACATCGCTGATATCCGAAGAACCGGAGACAAGAAAGTGAGGAAAGAGAACTTTATATGGAACAGATGACAGAGAGAAAAGAAAACAAAATGGGAACGATGCCCGTAAAGAAATTATTGATTACGATGTCGCTGCCCATGATGGCATCGATGCTTGTGCAGGCATTGTATAATATTGTAGATAGTATTTTCGTGTCGCGTATCAGTGAAGATGCTTTGACAGCAGTATCACTTGCTTTTCCTATCCAGACTTTGCTGATTGCTGTGGCAGGTGGTACCGGAGTCGGAGTAAATGCGTTGTTGTCAAGGAGCCTTGGAGAAAAGAAGTTTAAAGAGGCAGACCGGGCGGCCAACATGGGATTTTTGCTTATGCTGATCAGTTACGTGGTATTTGCCGTATTTGGAATCTTTGGTTCACGGATGTTTTTTGAATCCCAGGTGGATGCCTCCCTGCCAAATGCAAAGGAAATTGTAAGTTATGGTACATCGTACCTTCAGATCTGTTTGATCTTTTCCTTTGGTATCATGCTGGAAATGATGTTAGAACGTATTTTGCAGGCGACAGGAAAGACGTTTTTTACCATGATCACGCAAGGTGTCGGTGCAGTGGTAAATATTATCCTGGATCCGATCTTGATCTTTGGATTGTGCGGCGCCCCGCGCCTGGGAATTGCCGGCGCAGCGACAGCTACTGTGGTCGGACAGATCATTGCGATGAGTCTTGCCGTATTTTTTAATATCACGAAAAATACAGATGTATCGCTGAGTTTTCGAAAAATGAAGCCGCATGGTGCGACGATCGGTTCCATTTACCGGGTAGGAATCCCGTCCATTATCATGCAGGCGATTGGCTCGATCATGACATATGGGATGAATAAGATTCTGGCACCGTTTTCGACGACAGCGGTTGCGGTATTCGGTGTTTACTTTAAATTGAACAGTTTTATCTTTATGCCGGTGTTTGGATTAAACAATGGAATCATTCCGATCATTGCTTACAACTACGGGGCGAGAAAGAAGGAAAGAATCCTGCAGACGATCCGGTTTGGTATTGCGATATCCGTATCGATCATGTTTGTCGGAATGTGCATTTTTCTCGCAATACCGGACAAGCTTCTGCTTTTGTTTGATGCCTCACCGGAAATGTTAAAAATCGGAAAAACGGCATTGCGTATTATTTGCACACATTTTATGCTTGCAGGATGCTCTATCATATTGATGTCGACATTCCAGGCGTTTGGAGAAGGAATTGCCAGTTTGATGGTATCTGCGCTTCGGCAGTTGATTGTTATTTTGCCGGCAGCCTTTATCTTGGCACATGTGTTTGGACTGAATGCTATATGGTGGGCTTTCCCGATTGCGGAGATATGTTCATTGACATTTAGTGCAATTTTATTTAAAAGATTGTATCATAAAAAAATTAAATTATTAAATTAGGAGGAACATTATGAAACTTGATAAAATGATTGGAGACCGCTTTAAAGAAAGACCATCGGATTGTGCGATTGAGAGCCATGCGCTGATGGTGCGCGGAGGATATATGAAGAGCGTGGCAAATGGTATTTATTCCCAGTTTCCACCATTGAAAAGAATTACGGCAAAGATTGAAAAGATCATTCGTGAAGAAATGGATGCTCTGGATGGACAGGAAGTATTGTTTCCGGTAGCACTTCCGGGAAGTTTGTGGGAAGAGTCCGGTCGTTTTGAAAGCGTGGGAAGTGAACTTCTTCGTTTTAAAGACCGTAACAATGCCCAGATGGTTTTGGGAATGACACATGAAGAGGCGGCTGTACATCTGGTGCGCGAGTATGCGAACAGTTATACCAAATACCCATTTATGATCTATCAGGTGCAGACAAAATTTCGTGATGAGGCGCGTCCTCGTGCCGGAATGATCCGTGTCCGTGAATTTACGATGAAAGATGCGTATTCCTTCCATACTTCACAGGAAGATCTGGAAAAATATTATGATCGTATGTACAAAGCTTACCAGAGGATCTTTGCCCGTGCCGGCATTCCGGAGGTGGCTGTGGTAGCTTCCGATTCCGGTATGATGGGAGGAAGTTTGTCTCATGAATACATGCTTTTGACACCGGTTGGAGAAGATACCATTGTGCTTTGTGATGAATGTGATTACCGTGCCAATATGGAGGCAGCAGAGAGCATTATTGAGAATAAAGACCAAAAATTGGAAAAAACAGAATTGAAATTAGTAGATACACCAAATCAGCATACGATTGAAGAGGTTTGTGACTACCTGCATCTTCCGGTAGAAAATTCGATGAAAGCGGTAGTTTATCAGAAAAATGAAGACGATTCTTATGTGGTATTGTTTATCCGTGGGGATCTGGAGGCAAATGAGACGAAGATTACGAATTATCTTGGTGCAGCGATCCATCCGGCTGTGATTACAGAAGACTGTGGACTTCATGCCGGATTTATTGGAGCATACCAACTTCCGGAAGGAATTACCGTCCTTTATGACAATTCGCTGAAGGGCATTGAAAATCTCTGCTGTGGCGGAAATGAAATAGATAAACATTATGTGGGCTTAAATATGGAACGAGATGTGCCGGATGCCGTATATGGTGATTTCGCGAAAGCAATTGATGGTGGAATCTGTCCATGCTGTGGAAAACCAAAATTGAAAATTGCCCGTGGAATCGAAGTTGGAAACATCTTCCAACTTGGAACGAAATATACCAAAACGATGGGGATGGAATATCTGGATCAGGATGGCAAAAAACATAATCCGATCATGGGATGCTATGGTATCGGTGTAGGAAGACTGGCAGCTTCTGTCTGTGAAGTACGCCGCGATGATTACGGCCCAATCTGGCCAATTACGATTGCACCTTGGGAAGTACAGCTTTGCTGTATGCGTGCCGATGATGCAGAATGTAAAGAATTTGCAGACAAATTGTACGATGATCTGCAGAAAGACCGTTTGGAAGTGCTTTACGATGACCGTAATGTGCGTGCCGGTGCGATGTTCTCAGATGCCGATCTGCTCGGTGTGCCGGTTCGTGTAGTTGTAAGCCCGAGAAACATGAAAAACGGTGTTGTTGAGATTTCCACAAGAGATAAATCCGTACAGGTTCAGGTACCTCTTGAGGAAGCAGTTACAAAAGTAAAAGAATTGGTTCAGAAACTGTATGACGAAATTGAAGAAGGAGTAAAACAGTTTCAGGAATAGTTAGTTATAAGAATTAGCTATGGTGTAACCAGGAAAGGCAGAATCTATGAATTTTAGAGAATATATTCAACAAGGATTTGTATTTTTGGATGGAGCGACAGGCTCAAATCTGCAGGAACATGGAATGCAGGCAGGAGAATGTCCGGAACTTTGGATTTTGAACCACCCGGATGTATTTGTGGAATTGCAGAAACAGTATATTCTGTCAGGAAGCGATGTGCTTTATGCGCCGACATTTACCTGTAACCGGATCAAACTTGCCGAATATGGACTGGAAGACAAACTTCATGAGATGACGCAGCAGCTGGTTGCACTCAGCCGGCAGGCAGTGGAAGAAAGTGGCACGACGCGTAAGATTTACATCGCCGGTGATATGACGATGACCGGAGAACAGTTGTATCCGATGGGAACACTTACGCTGGAAGAATTGATCGACGTGTACAAAGAACAGGTAAATGCGTTGATCGATGCCGGCGTGGATCTGTTTGCCGTAGAGACGATGATGAGCCTGCAGGAATGCCGTGGAGCAGTTCTTGCGATCAAAGAAACTTGTGGAGATACGATTCCAATCCTTGTAACATTGACATTTCAGGATGATATGCGTACGCTGTTTGGTACGAATCCGGAGACGGCGGTTATCGTAATGGAATCCATGGGCGTCGATGCTGTGGGATTGAACTGTTCGACCGGCCCGGATAAAATGCATGAGGTCGTGCAGCGAATGCTCCGTGTCAGCAGCATTCCGCTTGTAGTAAAGCCAAATGCCGGTCTTCCGAAACTGGAAGACGGAAAGACGACCTATGACATGGATGCGGAAGAATTTGCAAAAGAGATGCTGCCATTGGCACAGATGGGAGCTACGATCCTCGGCGGATGCTGTGGTACGACACCACTTCACATTCGGAAGATGATACAAAATTTGGAAAACGTGAAAGCGGAGATTCCGGAGAAAAAGCAGATCCGGGCACTTACCAATGAAAGAAACTTTTTAGAAATCGATCTGGATGGAGCGTTCTCTATCGTGGGAGAGCGTATCAATCCGACGGGAAAGAAAAATCTGCAGGAAGAACTGCGCCAGAAGAAAATGGATCTTGTTATCGATATGGCAGAAGAGCAGGTGGCAAAAGGAGCCAAAATTCTTGATGTCAATATGGGAACCAATGGAATTGACGAAAAAGAAATGATGCTGATGGCAGTCAATGAACTGACACTTGCCGTAGACGTACCGCTTTGTATCGATTCAAGTTATGTGGATATCGTGGAAGAAGCGCTGCGTATCTACCCGGGACGTGCTTTGATCAATTCCATTTCGCTTGAACCGGAAAAAATAAAACATTTGATTCCGGCGGCGAAAAAATATGGAGCGATGTTTATCCTGCTTCCGTTGTCAGATAAAGGACTTCCGGAAAATCTGGAAGAAAAGAAAGAAATTATCCATACGATATTGACAGAAGCGAAAAAATACGGTCTGTCGGAAAAGGATATTGTCGTAGATGGACTTGTGGCGACGATCGGAGCCAATAAAAAAGCGGCGATCGAAGTGCTGGAAACCATTCGTTATTGTAAAGAGGAACTGGGTGTCGCTACCATCTGCGGATTGTCAAATATTTCCTTTGGACTTCCGGAACGCCAGTTTGTAAATACTGCCTTTTTAACGATGGCGATCGCGCAGGGACTTACGATGGCCATTGCAAATCCAAGCCAGACCCTTCTTACAAATGCAGCATTGGCGACGGATCTGCTCTTAAACAAAACGAATGCGGATCTGAACTATATTAATGGTGTGAATAAGGCGGAGATTTCCACCGGAAATAGTGCAAACCGCCAGAGCAGCGAAGAAGATGGACATCCGTTGTATCTTGCTGTCGTAAAAGGAAAAGACGGACAGGCACTTGCTCTTGCCAAAGAAGAGATTGAAAAGGGAGAAAAACCGGGGCAGATCATTGACAGTTATCTGATTCCGGCGATCAATCATGTCGGAGAATTGTTTGAGAAGGGAACGTATTTCCTTCCGCAGCTGATAGCCAGTGCCGAGGCGATGGAAAAGGCGATTGATTATCTGGAACCGTATCTTGCAAAAGAGCGGGGAGATCAGAAACTGGATACGATCGTGATGGCGACGGTAAAAGGAGATATTCACGATATTGGAAAAAATCTGGTAGTGCTGATGCTGAAAAACTATGGTTACGATGTCATTGATCTGGGAAAAGATGTTGACAATCAGTTAGTCATTGATACAGCGATAAAGGAGAATGCGGCGATCATTGGATTGTCTGCCCTTATGACGACGACAATGACTGAGATGAAAGAAGTGGTCGATCTGGCAAAAGCCCAGGGGGTAAAAGCGAAGATTATCATCGGTGGTGCCGTCGTGACAGAAAGTTATGCCGAGGAGATCGGAGCAGACGGGTATTCGAAAGATGCCCGAGAGGCTGTAAAACTTGTAAATAAATTGCTTGGAAGATAACTATTCAGGTTCCCCCTCCCACATATTCGCATTTCGAACACTTCGTGTCCTTTTCTCGCCTTTTACAAGGCTAAAAATGCTCATATGTGGAGGGGAGCCCTATTAGGATCTAAATGTATGGAAATCAAAGTCTCTTACGTGTAAGCACGACGATTCATTGATTTCCATACATTGATCCTGAATAGTTACCTTGGAAGATAGAAAATGGAGAGACAAAACGTGGTTGATGTTATCATTCCGGTGTACCGGCCAGATGAAAAATTGGAAAAATTGATTGAAAGACTGAATCAGCAGACGGTAGAACCTGCCCACATCTTTTTTATGCAGACCATGACAGAGGACGAAGCAGAGGATACAAGGGTCAGGAAAATTCTGGAAAAATCAAAACATGGAACGATTGTTCCGATTGGTAAACTGGAATTTGATCATGGCGGCACGAGAAATAAGGGGGCTCAGATGAGTGAAGCAGAATTTATGCTCTTTATGACTCAGGATGCCGTGCCCGAAGATCCTGTTTTGATCGAAAAGCTTCTGCAGGCGGTACAGCAAAAAGATACAATTGCTGCGGCGTATGGAAGGCAGCTTCCGGATGACAAGGTCGGGGTGATCGAAACTTATACGAGACAGTTTAATTATCCGGAGGAATCCCTTATAAAAGGGAAAGAGGATCTTCCGAGACTGGGGATCAAAACGTATTTCTGCTCCAATGTATGTGCAATGTACCGTCGTGATATTTACCTGAAAATGGGAGGCTTTGTTACAAAGACTATTTTCAATGAAGATATGATCATGGCGGCGAATATGGTGCAGGCGGGATATCAGATTGCCTATGCGGCAGAAGCAAAAGTTGTGCATGCTCATAAATATACGTACTGGCAGCAGCTGACAAGAAATTTTGACATGGCGGTTTCGCAGAGACAGTATCGCGAGATTTTTGAAAGTGTAAAATCGGAATCCGAGGGAATCCGGCTTGTCAAGCAGACAGCATCGTATCTGTTGCACAAAGGAAAATGGTATTTGGTTCCGGATCTGGTAATGCAGAGCGGATTTAAGTTTATTGGATATAAACTGGGGCTTCGCTATGAAAAACTTCCGATGTGGTTTATCCGTAAAGTAACGATGAATCCTAGATTTTGGAGAGAACAGGAAAACAGATAGAGGAGAAGTAATATGGCAGAAATTGGAATCATCCTGGCGGCGTATAATGGTGAAAAATATTTGCGCGAGCAGCTGGACTCCATCCTTTCAAATACATTTAAAGATTATGAGATCCATATCTGCGATGATGGTTCCACGGATGGTACGATAGCGATTGCAAAAGAATATGCAGAGAAATATCCGCAGATCACGTTGTGGCAGAATGAACAAAATCAGGGATATACCAGAAATTTTCTGAAAGCAGTGCAGCGAGAGACATTCCCTTATTTTATGTTTTGCGATCAGGATGACATCTGGAAACCGGATAAGATCGAGGTGACATACCGTGCCATGAAATCGGCAGAAGAGAAGGAAAATGGTCCGATTTTGGTGTTTACCGATGCAGAGAGTTATGACGATGTGTCCAAAACGGATATCGGTTCTTTTCATAAAATGAGTCATCTTGATACAAAAAAGGTTGACACGGCGCATCTTTTCATGGAAAATAAGTGTATCGGCTGTACGATAATGTGCAATGCAAAAGTACGCGACTATCTGACAGAACTGCCGGAAGAGATCCGTGTTCATGACTGGTGGCTTGCTTTGATCTGCAGTCATTTTGGAAAAGTTGTCTATGTTGATAAAATGACCTTGCATTATCGGCAGCATAGTGATAATATGATTGGAACAAGCAGTTTTTTTCAGTATGTGGCAAAGCGTATTCGTCACATAAAAGAACAGAAAGAGTCACTTCGGGCTACGTTTGCTCAGGGGACCGCGTTTTACCGGATGTTTGGTGAGCAGATCACCGATCCGGAAAGAAAAAAATGTGCTTATGAATTTGCAAAAATGTCAGAAAGCAATGCAGTAAAAAGAAGAGTTTTAGCACTGCGCTACGGTTTTTTGAAGAGCGGTCTGGTGCGGAATCTTGCATTAATGTTTTTGATTTAAGAGAAATCCGGAGGAAACTATGGCAGAGAAAGTGAAAAATAAAAAAGGAAAAAAGAGAAAAGTCGGCAGAGTATTTCTGGTGATCGGAATTATTCTCAGTATGGCACTGGGGAGCATGGCTGCTGTGGCAAAATACAAAGCAGACGGCATATTGTCGCTGGTAAATCAGGATAAAGATAATGCGTTAAACAGTGTTGATATATCGGAATACGATACGGTAAGTGACTCGGATGTGATCAATATTCTGCTGGTTGGTGCAGATAAGAACCTGGATGAGCAGGATTCTGAAGGCGCTGCAAGACGTTCGGATTCAATGATGATCGCGACGTTGGATATGAAGCATAAGAAGTTAAAGGTAACTTCTCTGATGCGCGACATGTATGTGGAAATTCCGGGATACGGAAAAAATAAATTTAATGCTGCGTATTCGTTTGGCGGCATCAAATTGTTGTATAAAACGATTGCTTCTAACTTTGGTATTAAACTGGATGGATATGCCGAAGTGAACTTTGATGCATTTATCGATGTGATCAATGCGGTAGGCGGTGTCGAAGCGACATTGACGGAAAGTGAAGCTACGAACCTGAATGATACAAACTATATCCGTCGTAAAAAATATCGTAATGTAAAAGTGGGAACGCAGGTTTTGAATGGATATCAGGCACTCGGCTATTGCCGTATCCGTCATGGAAAGTGGAAAAACGGACATTATCCGGCTGTTCTGACAGCATCCGGAAAAGGGGATGACTATGGAAGAACCGAGAGACAGCGTCTGGTTGTACAGGCACTTTTGAAGAAAGTAAAATCTCTGTCAGTAGACAAATGGATGGAATTGATCGATGTTATCCTGCCAAATGTGACGACAGATCTTGATAAGGACAGCATTTATTCTTACGTTCTGGCGGTAGTTAAGATGGGAACGACAGATATCAAGCAGTACCATCTTCCGGCAGATGGTGCTTATACCAGTGAGAAGATCAATGGTGCAGATTGTCTGGTCGTGGATGTGGAAAAGAATAAAAAAGCGTTGTCAGATTTTATTTATGAGAAATAAATTGAATGGTAAGAGTTGACAAGAAACGATAGAGTTGGTAAAATAAATGTTTGATAAGTACGATGAGGAGGTTTCATTATGCAAAAGATGGTATTATCCATTCTGATTGATAATACACCGGGCGCATTGTCCCGTGTTGTAGGACTTTTCAGCCGGAGAGGTTATAATATTGACAGCCTTACGGTCGGAGAGACAGAAAATACAGAAGTATCCCGTATGACAGTTGCTGTGACGGGAGATGGAATTGTATTGGAGCAGATCGAAAAGCAGATACATAAATTGGAAAATGTAATTGATGTGGAAAAACTCACGAGTGAGGCTTCTGTCTGCAGAGAACTGATTTTGGTTAAGGTGGCAGCAGCAAGAGAAGAGAGACCTTCCATCAATGCGATCGTGGAGATCTTCCGTGCGAAGATCGTAGACGTTGCTGCAGATTCGATGATGATCGAACTGACCGGAAATCAGGCAAAGTTAAATGCATTTACTAAACTGCTTGACGGTTATGAGATCAAAGAACTGGTTCGTACCGGAATTACCGGACTGACAAGAGGATGCCTGACCGAAGAGTAAGGCAGAAAACACTGGTGATGGTGTAAAACATCTGTTAGATTTATCTGACAGAGCTTTATATAATAATTTATTATTTTAGGAGGATGAAAACAATGGCAGACGCAAAGATTTTCTATGAAAGTGACTGTAACCTTGGACTTTTGGATGGTAAGACAATTGCTATTATCGGATATGGCAGCCAGGGACATGCACATGCATTGAATGCAAAAGAAAGTGGATGTAACGTAATTATCGGTTTGTATGAGGGCTCTAAATCCTGGGCAAAAGCAGAAGCACAGGGATTTAAAGTATATACAGCAGCAGAGGCTGCAAAACAGGCAGATATCATCATGATCCTGATCAACGATGAGCTGCAGGCTAAATTGTACAAAGAGTCTATCGCGCCAAACTTGGAAGCTGGAAACATGTTGATGTTCGCTCATGGTTTCAACATTCACTTTGGACAGATCGTACCACCAAAAGATGTAGACGTTACGATGGTGGCTCCTAAGGGACCGGGACATACTGTACGCAGCGAGTATCAGGCAGGAAAAGGTGTTCCTTGTCTTGTAGCTGTTGAGCAAGATGCTACAGGAAAAGCTCAGGATATCGCATTGGCATATTCTTTGGCAATCGGTGGAGCAAGAGCCGGTGTTCTTGAGACCACATTCCGTACAGAGACAGAGACAGATTTGTTTGGTGAGCAGGCAGTTCTTTGCGGTGGTGTTTGTGCATTGATGCAGGCTGGTTTCGAAACACTTTGCGAAGCTGGATATGATGAAAGAAATGCATATTTCGAGTGTATCCATGAGATGAAACTGATCGTAGACTTGATCTATCAGAGTGGATTTGCAGGAATGCGTTATTCTATCTCCAATACAGCAGAGTACGGTGATTATGTAACCGGACCAAAAATCATTACAGAAGATACAAAGAAAGCTATGAAGAAAGTATTGAAAGACATCCAGGATGGTTCTTTTGCAAAAGAGTTCCTGCTTGATATGTCAGAAGCTGGCGGACAGGCTCACTTCCGTGCAATGAGAAAGATCGCTGCAGAGCATCGTTCTGAAGTTGTTGGAGAAGAAATCCGTAAATTGTACAGCTGGAATGGCGAAGATAAGTTGATCAACAACTAATTTTTGTGTTGTAAACAGACAATAAGGTGTAAAGGCCCGGTTGGTGAATTATACATAAACCGGGCTTTTTTTAGACAGAGGGACAAGAAGAAAATGATACGATTGGTTGTATGTGATGTAGACGGAACATTGGTAAAAGATGGAGGATCTGCTTCTGCGTTGAATCCGGAGTATTATGAAGTGGTAAGAAAACTGTCAGAAAAAGGAATTCGAGTTGTGATATGCAGCGGACGGCAGAAAGCGAGTATTGAAAAATTATTTGAACCGGTAAAAGATCTTTTGCACATAATTTCAGAAGGCGGAAGCCTAATATTTCAAAAAGAAGAGTGCATATATTCACAGATTTTGCAAAAAGAAGTCTGTCGGCAGATTATAGACGATGCAAGAAAAATTGAACCTTGCGATATTCTGGTCTGTGGGAAAAAACATGCGTATGCGACAAGTGAAGATTCTGAGATGTATCGCTGGATATCCGATTCGTACGGGTTTGACATTCAGGCGGTGGGAGATCTGCAGAAAAATATATCCGATGATATTGTTAAAATCTCCCTGTATCATCACAATATGGTAGAACAATTGACAAAAGACTGGTTCCGCCCAAAATGGGAAAATAAAGTGAGATTAAATCTTGCCGGCATTCAGTGGCTTGACTGTGTACCGAAAGAAGCGGGAAAAGGAACAGCGGTTGCTTTTTTACAGGGGCATCTGCAGATAACGCCGGAAGAAACCTGTGTGTTTGGGGATAATGAAAATGATATCGTCATGATGCAGCGGGCAAAATACAGTTTTGCCGTGGCAAATGCGAGAGAAGAAGTGAAACGTGCCGCATCCCGTGAATGTGGACCTTATTGGGAAGACGGTGTGTTGACGCAGTTAAAGAAAATTGTAAGTCAGCAGGAAAAGTAGGAAGGAAAAGGGAAAATGACAGGAATATGGATAGTAACAGGATGCTTGATTGTTGTTGTGGCAGGGCTTGTGATACTGCTCGTCGAAAAGAGTCGGAAAGTGGACGTTCTGCAGAAGAAGCAGAAACAGTATCATGATATTGTGAATCAGTCCTTGGAGACCTTTGCCCACGCCATTGACGCGAAAGATCAAAATACCAATGGACATTCGCAGAGAGTGGCGATTTATTCGGCTGAGATCGCCAAACGTATGGGAATGTCAGATGAGGAGCAGGAGCAGATTTATTATATGGGAATGCTTCACGATATCGGGAAAATAGGAATTCCCGATGCCATATTGAAAAAACCGGGGAAACTGACCGAAGAGGAAATGCAGATTATACGAAATCATCCAACCATCGGTGGTGAGATTTTAAAAGATTTCACAGCAATTCAGGGAATCAGCGATGGAGCGAGATACCACCATGAAAGATATGATGGAAATGGTTATAATGAAGGATTAAAAGGCAAGGAGATTCCATTGGCAGCGCGTATTATCTGCGTGGCAGACAGTTATGATACGATGTCAAGCAAGCGCGTATACAAGGAATTGCATGAAGAAAATTATATTTTATCAGAACTTGATCGGTGCAGTGGAAAACAGTTTGATCCGGCAATCGTGCCATTTATGATAGAGATGATAAAAGACGGAACAGCACCGCTGCCCCGTCCGGATTACAAAAGCCGATAAATGATTGCAGCGATGATAATGCCGATGATACTTGCAATCGTAAATTTGATGGTAAGTCCAAAGGTGAGGACCAAAACTCCCAGGTCAAGGACAATAGGAGAAGAAAGTCCGAATGTCTTTCCGTAAGACAACCAGGAAAGAGCGGAAACTCCGGCAGTCAGATGAGCGATAAAACTTCCCAGAACGATGCCCGCCAGTAACAGCAAAAAGAGTGACCATGTATTTTTTCCGGTACGAGCCATAGGTAACAGCCTCCAATCCAAATATATTTATTCTTCTCTATCTTACAATATTTTAAAAAAATAATCAATGAAAAAAAGGAAAATCCTTTTTGACGTTGAAATATGTAAATGTAGGCAGTTTTTGTTACCCGGAAGGGAGACATAGTATGACATTACGAGAACAATTTGAAAAAAGAGAGCATGATATCCTGAGCCCTTATGCATCATTCAGTGATCAGTCACAGGGACGGGAACATTATGAAGAACCATGTGATCTGCGCCCGGTTTATCAGAGAGACCGCGACCGGATTTTACATTGCAAGTCATTTCGCCGTCTAAAAGGGAAAACGCAGGTATTTTTATCGCCGGAGGGAGATCATTACCGAACCCGGCTGACACATACGTTAGAGGTGTCGCAGAATGCCAGGACTGTGGCAAAAGCACTTTGTTTGAATGAAGATCTGACCGAGGCGATCGCATTGGGACATGATCTTGGACATACGCCGTTCGGACATGCTGGAGAACGTATGTTAAACCGTATCTGCCCGGATGGATTTATGCATCAGATCCAAAGCATCCGTGTCGTAGAAAGATTGGAAAAAAACGGAAAAGGACTAAACTTGACGAAAGAAGTCCGGGATGGAATCCTGAATCATTCGACGTCCGGTCATCCATCCACTCTGGAAGGAAAAATCGTGCGGCTTTGCGATAAGATTGCCTATGTGAATTCGGATATTGATGATGCCATCCGAGGAAAGATCATCTGTGAAGAAGATCTTCCGAAAGCCTGTGTGCAGGTGCTTGGAAAGAATCTGAGGGAGCGGCTCAATACTTTGATCCATGACATCGTTATACATAGTATGGGAAAAAATGACATTATGATGTCGGATGAAACGTATGAGGCACTGCAGGAGTTGCGTAAGTTTATGTTTGCCAATGTCTATGTAAACTCCGATGCCAAACGAGAAGAGGGAAAGGCAGAACGTATGCTGAGCCAGTTATTTTCCTATTATTCCAATCATATCGAGGAAATGCCGGAAGAATATACCCGGATGATATGGGAAAAGGGCGAGAGCATATCGACGGTTGTCTGCGATTATATCGCAGGGATGACAGACCGGTTTGCCGTATCCACCTATCAGGCATTGATGATTCCGAGTACATGGCAGATTTACTGATAGGGGAAAAGAATAAAAAAAAGGGAAGATGGGAATGTATTACAGTGAAGACTTTGTTGAGGAAGTGAGGCAGCGCAATGATATTGTGGATATCATCTCCTCGTATGTAAATTTAAAACGTTCGGGAAGCAATTACGTTGGTCTTTGTCCATTTCACAACGAAAAGACAGCATCTTTCTCAGTAAGTGGAAACAAACAGATGTATTACTGCTTTGGCTGTGGAGCCGGCGGCAACGTATTTACTTTTTTGATGGAATACGAAAATCTTACGTTTCCGGAGGCACTTGCCCAGCTGGCAGAGCGGGCCGGAATGGAACTGCCCGAACAGTCGGAGACAACCGAAGAAAAACGACGACGCAATGTCAGAGAACAAATTTTAGAGATATACAAGATCGCGGCAAATTATTATTATGCGAAACTAAACTCAGAGCGGGGCAGAGAAGCCAAACAGTACCTGCTTGGACGAGAATTGTCGGAAGAGACGATCCGCCATTTTGGATTGGGATATTCTGACAAATACAGCAACGATCTGTATCAATATATGAAAGCAAAAGGATATGACGATTCGCTCCTGAATCAGACGGGATTGTTTCAATTCCAGGAGGCAAAGGGCGTGTATGACAAATTTTGGAATCGCGTCATGTTCCCGATCATGGATCGCCGCAATAAAGTAATTGCCTTTGGTGGACGTGTGATGGGAGATGGCAAGCCGAAGTATCTGAATTCACCGGAGACGATGATATTTGATAAGAGCCGAAACCTGTTCGGTCTCAATTTTGTCCATGGAAAACAGGATCACGGAATGATCGTGTGCGAGGGCTATATGGATGTGATCGCTCTGCATCAGGCCGGGTTTACCAATGCCGTAGCTTCGCTGGGAACGGCTTTTACGAGCCAGCAGAGCAGTCTGTTAAAACGGTATACCGATACGGTGTATCTCTGCTATGACAGTGACGGAGCCGGTGTGAAAGCGGCACTGCGGGCAATCCCTATGCTGAAAGAAGCCGGAATTACAGTGAAAGTCATCAATATGCGGCCGTACAAAGACCCGGATGAATTTATCAAGGCACTTTCGAAGGAGGAATTTCAAAAACGGATCGATCAGGCGCAGAACAGTTTCTTTTATGAGATTGACCGCCTCCGGACAGCATATAATATGGAGGATCCGGAGGAAAAGACACGTTTTATGAATGAAGCGGCAAAGAAATGTCTTACCTTCGATAATGAGATTGAGAGAAACAACTATATCGAAGCCTTTGCGAGACAATATGCGATACGCGCGGAGGATTTTCGCGGGCTTGTGAGCAGACAGGCAGCAGCGCGGGTTGGCATCGATTATGAAAAGATCCGTCAGGAACGCAGACAGAAGTCAAAGACGCAGAAAGAAGATGGTATTTTAAAGATACAGGGCGTACTTTTGACCTGGATCGCGGAAGATGTTGGACTGTTTCCAAAGATTTCCAGATGGTTACAGCCGGATGACTTTTTTGAAGAACCGTATCATACGATCGCCGGCATGCTGTACGAGCAGGCAAGAACCGGTGAGATCTCGCCGGCGCAGATCATCAGTTATTTTGAAAGCAAGGAAGAACAGTCATTGGCAGCGGGGATCTTTAATAAGCAGGTACAGCAGGTCAATGAGGATTCGGAGCGCGAAAAGGCACTGAATGAGATGGTAAAAACACTCAAAAAGGCAAGTCTGGATAAGAAAAGCCGGGAGATCACCGATCTTTCGCAACTGCAGAAGATCATTATGGAAAAGAAGCAGTTAGAGACATTACACATTACATTGACATAAATGGTAAGAAACTTGTAAATTTGCAAGAATGGAGGAAAATATGAAGGAAGAAAAGAATACAGTGGATGAACGAGTACAGTTTTTGGAGTCGTTGAACAAATTGGTGGAAATGGGAAAGAAAAAAGATGGAAAGATTAATTTCAGTGACATCAATGAGCAATTCAAGGATATTGATCTCGATGGAGATAAGACGGAAAAAATTCTGGATTATCTGGAGCAGAATGGGATCATCGCGATTTTGCCGGATACGGATGCCGATGAAGATATTATCCTTGATGTCGATGACGAGCCAACGGAAGAAGAACTGGAAAATATCGAATTTTCTGTGCCTGATGGTGTCAGCATTGAAGATCCGGTGCGTATGTATTTGAAAGAGATCGGTAAAGTTCCTCTGTTGTCTGCAGATGAAGAGGTTGAGCTGGCAAAGAAAATGGAAACCGGAGATCTGGATGCACGAAAACGTCTGGCAGAGGCAAACCTTCGATTGGTTGTCAGCATTGCCAAACGTTATGTCGGACGCGGTATGCTTTTCCTTGATCTGATTCAGGAAGGAAATCTGGGACTGATCAAGGCGGTTGAGAAATTCGATTACCGCAAGGGTTATAAATTCAGTACCTATGCGACATGGTGGATTCGTCAGGCGATTACGAGAGCGATTGCCGATCAGGCGAGAACCATCCGTATTCCGGTGCATATGGTAGAGACGATTAACAAATTGATCCGTGTACAGCGTCAGCTGCTTCAGGAACTCGGAAGAGAGCCATATCCGGAAGAAATTGCAAAGGAAATGAATCTTCCGGTCGACCGTGTACGTGAGATTCAGAAAATCTCGCAGGAGCCGGTTTCTTTGGAAACTCCGATCGGAGAAGAGGAAGACAGTCATCTGGGAGATTTTATTCAGGACGACAACGTTCCGGTTCCGGCAGAGGCAGCAGCATTTACACTTTTGAAAGAACAGTTGTCAGAGGTGCTTGGTACCTTGACAGACAGAGAACGAAAAGTATTGGAACTTCGTTTTGGTCTGGATGATGGACGTGCCCGTACGTTGGAAGAAGTTGGAAAAGAATTCAATGTTACCAGAGAGCGTATCCGTCAGATTGAGGCGAAGGCGCTTCGTAAACTGCGTCATCCAAGCCGCAGCAGAAAATTGAAGGACTATTTGGATTAATGAAATTATCAAAGCGTTTACAGATGAATGTATCTTTGGTGCCGCAGGGAGCCAGAGTAGCAGATATTGGATGTGATCATGGATATGCGGCGATCTGGCTTATTCAGAATCAGGTGGCAGAAAAAATGGTTGCGATGGATATTAATGAAGGACCGATCGCACGGGCAAAAGAGCATATCCGGCGAGAAGGTCTGGAAAAACAAATTGAGTGCCGCAGAAGCAATGGCATGGAAAAACTCGAGCCGGGAGAAGTAGACACCCTGATGATCGCCGGAATGGGTGGCCCTTTGATGATTGACATATTGAAGGCACGTCCGGAGGTGCTTGAAAAAGTACAGACATTGGTGTTGCAGCCACAGTCGGAAATCGGGTTTGTTCGAGAAAAATTGGCAGAATTTGGATTTGAACTCGTGCAGGAAAAAGCCTGTCGTGACGAAGGAAAATTTTACTTTGCCATGCTTGCAAAACGGTCAGAAAAAGCGGGGGAACCCCACGGGTGCAATGTGTCGGGAACCGGTTACAGCACCTATTTGATCGAGAAGCAGGACCCGGTGATGCTTGAGTTCCTGCTGCAGGAAAAGAAGGTTTATGATTCAATCCTTGACAGATTGGCAGAGCAGAGGAATACCGGTGCGCGCCGTTTGGAAGTGGAGCATCTGTGTACACTTTTAGAAGAACTTACAGAAAAAATGAAATGAGCGGAAAGGAGATGAGCACCATGGAGAACATTTCAGTAAAAATTGACGGAAAAAAGGTAGTTTGTGAAAAAGGAATTACATATTTTGAATTAGCAAAACAGACCGGACACTCGGATGCGCTTGTCGTAAAAGTAGATGGTGTGGTAAAAGAACTTGGAAAAACCGTAGAAAGCGGAAACCATATTACATTTTGTAATTTTCAGGATAAAGACGGCCGCCGTGTGTATGTCAGAGGACTTACCATGGTTATGTTGAAGGCTTTTTACAAAGAGACACCGAAAGATAAATTTGAAAAGATCTCGGTAGAGTATTCGATCGATACAGGGTATTACTGTACACTACGCGGGGTAGAAGTGACCGACGAGCTGCTTGCCTGTGTAAGTGATCGTATGAAACGTTATATCGATGAAGATGTTACATTTGAGAAAAAGACAATGAGTGTTCACAAGGCCATTCGTTTGTTTGATGCGAAGAAAATGTTTGACAAGAGCCGTCTTTTGCGGTATCGTAGAAGTTCGAGAGTAACGATTCATAAGCTGGGAAAAGTCATGGATTATTTTTATGGTCCGATGCCCTACAGCACAGGCTGTTTAAGCAAGTTTAAACTTCAGGCGTTTGAATCCGGCTTTGTGCTTATCGTGCCAAAAGAAGACGATCCAAAGCATATTCCGGAGTTTGTGCCAAGCTATAAATTGTTCCATACGCTGGAAAAGACGGCTAAGCGCGGAGTACAGTTGGAAGTGGAAAATGTCGGACAGTTAAATGATGTGATCGTAAACGGCGGAATGCGTGATCTGATGCTGGTGCAGGAGGCGCTGCATGAGAAAGAGATTGGAAATATCGCAGAACAGATTGCTTCTTCCAAAGAAGTGCGCGTTGTAACGATTGCCGGACCGTCCTCTTCCGGAAAGACAACATTTTCTTATCGTTTGTCGGCGCAGTTAAAGACATTTGGTCTGAAACCGCATCCGATCGGACTCGATGACTATTTTGTCAATCGTGCCGATACGCCGAAAGACAAAGACGGGAAATACAATTATGAATGTATCGAAGCTATCGATACAAAGCAGTTTAACGAAGATCTGGAAAACCTGCTGGCAGGCAGAGAAGTACAGCTTCCGACGTACAATTTCATCACCGGAAAACGGGAATATAACAAACCGATGCTGAAACTTGGACCAGACGAGATTCTTGTTATCGAGGGAATCCATGGGTTAAATGATAAATTGACCGAGAAGATTCCAAAAGAAAATAAGTTTAAAATATATATCAGTGCATTGACCACATTGAATATAGACGATCATAACCGGATCCCTACGACCGATGGAAGACTGATCCGAAGAATCGTGCGTGATGCGAGGACCAGAGGACACAGTGCACAGAAGACGATCGCAATGTGGAAATCGGTAAGAGATGGCGAAAATACCAATATTTTCCCATTTCAGGAAAAAGCAGATGCCATGTTCAATTCGTCGCTGCTTTATGAACTGGCAGCCTTGAAGACGTACGCGGAGCCGGCATTGTTCCGTGTGCCGATGGATAGTGAGGAATATGCAGAAGCACAGCGTCTGCTCAAATTCCTGGATTATTTCCTCGCCATCAATCCGGAGGAAGTTCCACTGAATTCGATCGTACGAGAATTTATCGGCGGTGGAATCCTATTAGATTAAGTTATTATCAAAAAGAACATAGTATGAGTAGCACAGATGATCGCACCTGCTTATACCGAAAGGTCCCAGGTGAGGAAAGTCCGAGCTTCGCAGGGCAGGATGCCGGATAACGTCCGGTGGAGGTGACTCCCAGGCTAGTGCAACAGAAAATAACCGCCAGCTCCGGCTGGTAAGGGTGAAACGGCGAGGTAAGAGCTCACCGCCTTTCTGGTAACAGAAAGGGCAGATGTAAACCCCATCCGAAGCAAGACCGAACAGAAAGCGATACGGCGGCCCGTCGTGCTTTCGGGTAGGTCGCTAGAGCCTGCTGGTAACAGCAGGTCCAGATAGATGATCATCCAACGACAGAACTCGGCTTACCGTGCTGCTCATTTCTATCATAAAATTTGACAGGGAGATATCGATGGAAGAAAGATATGAATTAGCAAGAGAGCGAATCCGTGACATTGCGGAAAATGAAAAAGAATCTAAATATTGTCAAAAAATCGCTCGGTTTTTTATGCTTGTTTTTGCTGTTTATGAAAGAAGAAAAAAGGGAAAAGCAATTTCATTCGAAGAAAAAAAGGAAGAGAATACAGCGATGTACCGCGATCTTTTCCCGGAAAATTACGATACTGATTTTACCAATCCTACGTACGCCAGAGAGCAGTTTGGCGTGGCGGGGGATTCTTTATGTTATTTTGCAAGCCATTTTCGGGGAGCCATTGACGATGTGTTTGATGATGACGAAGAGGCTCTTCTTTTAAAGATGGAACTTTTTCTGCAGGTTTATACGATTTTGATGACAGAAGAAGATCATGAACGCTGGCTCAAAGAGACGATGTATTATTATGTTCATGATTACGATGAATATTTTGAAGAAAAACAAGTGGCGCAACTGGTGGACGAATCAAGAGACCGCCTTGCGAAGCTCGTGATGGCAAGTGATCTTTCGACACCGGAATATCTGTATGAATACGGTGCATATATTACGGAAAATGAAATAGAAACATCCAGATTTTTGCAGTCACTGCCGCAGGAGACAATTGAACTGGTGGCGCGTACGTATACGGAAGGCTATCGAAAGGGATTTGAAGTGGCAGGCATTGACCTGAGTGTGAAAAAGACCGTAAATATCCGGTATCATATCGGATTTGAGCGAATCATCCGCGAAGCCATCCGCCAGTTTGCGGACATGGGATTAAAGCCGGTTATTTACCGCCGGGGAAATACCGCCAATTTTGGAGTATCTACGACTTCTGCAAACAATCAGTATGAATACGACCACCGTTACGATAATGCATTGTACTTGAACAATGCGATCGTGAAAGACCGGCTGGCTCATCTTGAGAAGGCATTTGAAAAATACCGCGGGAAAGCGGCTGTTTTTGCGGGACCTGCGGTAATGGAAGTATTTGGCGAAAAATTATTTGTGCCGCAGACGAAAAAAGAAGCCCCAGTTTACAAGGAAGACCAGCAGAAATTATCTGTGCAGTATCGTACGGATGCAGCGTTGATCCAAAACCGCTATATCAAGCCGGATGAGCGAAGTTTTACAATCATTGCGTTCCCAATCCCGGAGATCGGTCCACAGTTTGAGACGATATTTTCGGAGACAATCCGCGTAAATACGCTGGATATGGATCAGTTCCGCAAAATCCAGCAAGCATTGATCGATGCACTCGATCAGGGAGAATATGTGCATGTGACCGGACGCGGGGAAAATCATACCGACATCCGTGTTGCCCTTCACAAACTCGGAAATCCGGAAAAGGAAACCAATTTTGAAAATTGTCTGGCAGATGTAAACATTCCGGTAGGAGAAGTGTTTACTTCACCAAAACTTGCCGGAACCAATGGCGTGCTGCATGTGACTAAAGTTTACCTGAACCAGCTCCGCTATGAGAATTTGGAGATGGTATTTAAAGACGGCATGATTGATTCCTACAACTGCTCGAATTATGAGACAGAAGAGGAGAATAAAAAATATATCAAAGAAAATGTACTGTATCACCGCGAAACCCTTCCGATGGGCGAATTTGCGATCGGAACGAATACCGTGGCATACGAGATGGGACGAAAATTTGATATTGAAGCCAAACTTCCGATTCTGATCGCGGAAAAGACAGGTCCGCATTTTGCGGTTGGTGACACCTGCTATTCGATGAGTGAAGACATCGTGCTGCACAACCCGGACGGCAAGGAAATCGTGGCAAAGGAAAATGAATGCTCCGCACTTCGAAAGACGGATATGACAAAGGCGTATTTTAACTGCCATACCGACATTACAATCCCGTATGATGAACTTGGGGACATCGATGTGATCCGTCCGGATGGAAGCGAGATCAAATTGATCCGTCAGGGACAATTTGTGCTTGAGGGAACGCGGGCATTGAATGAAATGTGTAAGGAATCCTGAACGCAGGATGACAAATAAAGGAGGATAAGAAAAATGGTAAAAGTTGGAATCTTGATGGGAAGCGACTCAGATCTGCCAATCATGCAGAAGGCAGCGCAGATGCTTGAAAAATTCGGAATTGAATACGAGATGACGATCATCTCCGCGCACAGAATGCCGGATGTGTTTGTCGATTATGCGACAAAGGCAGAAGAGCGCGGTATCGAAGTAATCATCGCCGGAGCAGGCGGAGCAGCGCATCTTCCGGGAATGTGTGCCGCATTGTTTGATCTGCCGGTAATCGGTATTCCGATCCATACAAAATCGGTTGGCGGTGTCGACAGTTTGTACTCCATCGTACAGATGCCATCCGGAATTCCGGTTGCTACCGTGGCAATCGATGGCGCAGCCAATGCAGGTATCCTTGCTGCTAAGATTCTTTCGGTATCGGATATGGAACTGCGTAAGAAATTGAAAGAATACAAAGTAGAAATGAAAGACGGTGTGACTGCAAAAGCCGAAAAACTGGATAAACTCGGTTATGCAGAATACATTAAACAGATGTAATATATGGCAGGACTTCTTCCCAAAAGAGGGAGTCCTGTTTTTCTATTTCGTCCTTTAAGACAAAGACCGGTTTGGTGCGGTAATTTTCGCGGAACAATGTCAAGCCGTGCCGGGTCAGGTAATCACTGGAAGAAGCTGGAAAACGTACAAATTTTCCGGCTTTTTTTAAATAGCAGTTGGATGCTTTTGCCGGTTCGCGAAATCCTTTTTCCACATAGATTCCGACACTTTTATGAATGGCGGTATCTTCTTCCGGAAGATAAAAATAGTCTTTGTAGTTTTCATAAAAATGACAATAACACCCCTCGGTACAGAAAAGGGTGATACAAGCATTTTTTTCTTCAAAAGATAAAATAAAATCTTCGGTTTCCCGTCCACAGGGGAACGGAACACTTTCCTGCGTCTGACATGTGATGCAGAGTGTATCTGCATTCCAAACTTTGTCAGAAAAATGCAGCGGAAGTTTATAATAGAGCAGCAGGGAACTAAGCAGTGTTCCACGCAGATCATCGGCATTGTGGAGAAGAAGTTTTTCCTTTTCTTTCTCTGCCTGCGGACTGCGGAATATTTTCTGCTGCATAAATTCCGAATAAATCTGAATGCACTCTTTTCCACTGTAATTGTCAGCACGTAAAAAGCCGACGAGTTTTTCGACAACCGATAATTTCAGCGAAGAACTGTCAAACAGTGTTTTTTCTTTGCGGACTTCCCGGTAAATGTCAAAAGAGCGGAGTGCGGCAAACGGATTCTCAAGATGATGAAACCGATATTTTTTCTCAAGATAAGGGATATCAAATCCGGAACCGTTGTAGTGGACGATCGTGGAAAAGCCGGATACAAAAGAAGAAAAGGCTTCCAGTATCGTACATTCACTGGTGTAATCATCGGCAAACCATTGACACATTTTTATCTCTTTTTTGGGGGTGTCGTACCAAAGTGCACCGATCAGATAAAGGGAGGAAACATTGGCAGAAAGTCCCGTAGTTTCGATATCAAAGATCACAAGATCCGACAAGGACGCACCGGTGTACAGGGAAATGGCTTTCCATGCCCGGCTCCGGTCATCTCCGGGTGTAAGGCTCCTTGTTTTATCAATTTTCTGCATGTTGTTCCACTCCTTCTATTTGGATTCTTTTAAACAAATACAGTATAACGTAGAAGAAATAACTTTTCAAGTTTAAATGCTTGTAGAAAAGGGCAAAAATGTGTTATACTACTATTTAACGATGCTCAAGGATATACATTTAAGGATATAGCTTTGCGGTATCGCAGAACTTACGAATAAACGTAAAAGGGAGAACGATATGGATAGAACAAAGAATCCGAAAAAGCGTTTAAAAAAGTTAAAGGGCAGGATGCAGAGCAGTTTTAGTGGCTTTTTGCGGGCTTGTATCGTGGGAGCGCTGGTGCTTTTTCAATTTGCAATTATTATCATAATTCCATTTATATTGAGAGGATATGCGACATCTTTTTATATTTTGCTGGAAATCAGTGCGCTGATTGCAATCATTGCATTGACAAATGACAAGCACAATGATGCTTACAAATTTTCATGGATGTGTGTGATTCTGATTTTTCCGATTTCCGGGTTGATCATGTTTAACCTGTGGGGGAAGGTTGGAAAGAAGAATAAATTAAACAAAGCGATTGCCGAACAGATGAAAGCGACAGATAATCGGCTGGTACAGGATCCGGAAGTGTCGGAAAGATTTTCCCTGGAACATCCGGTTTCTTCTCGTATGTCCAAATATATGACAGCGATGGGAAGTCCGTTGTTTAAAAACAATGAAGCAAGATATTATCCGTTTGGAGAAGATGCGTTTGAGGACCTTTTTGAAGATCTGGAGCAGGCGGAACATTTTATTTTTATCGAATTTTTTATCGTGGCAGAAGGGGCGATCTGGGATCAGATTCATGAAATTTTACTCCGCAAGATCCACGAAGGCGTGAAAGTCAAATTTTTATACGATGACTTTGGAGCACTTTTCCGCACCGGAAAAGATTTTGCCGCCAATCTGCGAAAAGAAGGATTTGAGGTTGAGGTTTTTAATCCGATACACAAGTACGCAAGTAAACTGTATATGAACTTCCGCGATCATCAGAAAATCGTCGTGATTGACGGAAATATCGGCTATACCGGTGGATTCAATCTGGCGGATGAATACGCTAATCTGATCGAGCGTTTTGGGGTATGGAAGGATGCCGGAATCCGTGTCGAAGGAGACGCGGTCTGGGGACTTACCGTAACCTTTTTGGAGATGTGGGTTGTCAGTTCTTCGGAGAAGAACATTGATCCGGAGATTTACCGCCCGATGAAGAAGTTTCCGGAGAATGACGTGTACTGCCATGTGCTGCGGGACGGACCGGCTTTGGGGGAGACAAGTTTTGTTGGTTCGGTATATAAGCAGATGATCAATTATGCGGGAAAGACGCTGTATATCATGACGCCGTATCTGATCTTAGAGGAAACATTGACAAGAAGTCTTGTGGAGGCAAAGCGCCGCGGTGTGGATGTGCGTGTTATTACGCCGAATATTCCGGATAAAAAACATGTAAAATGGATGACAGAATATTATTATGGCGAACTTTTGAAATGCGGCATCCGTATTTACGAGTATACTCCGGGTTTTGTACATTCAAAAGTTGTGCTGGAAGAGCATTGTGCCGTTGTGGGAACGATCAATATGGACTACCGCAGTTTCTATCTTCATTATGAAAATGGAATATGGATCTATAATGAAGAATTTTTGCAGGAAGTGCGGAAAGATTTTGATGAGACATTCCGGGTAAGCCGTGAGATCACGTATGAAGAGTGGAAAAACCGCCCGATCAAACGACAGGTCATGCAACACTTTTTGAAAGTATTTTCGACGCTGGTATAGGAGGAAATCGAAGTGATACATTTTATCAAAGGACAGCTGGATACGGTGGCAGAACAGCAGATTGTTGTCGAAAACCGGGGAATCGGATATGAGATTCTCGTTCCGGCATCGGTGATTCAAAAGCTTCCAAGAATTGGGAATGAAGTGAAGATATATACGTATATGCATGTACGCGAAGATGCGATGCAGTTATACGGTTTTATGACGAAAGATGAGAGGGAAATGTTTCAACTCCTCATTACAGTTAATGGAATCGGTCCCAAAGGAGCATTGGGGATTTTATCCATTATGGATACGGATGCTCTCCGGTTTGCTATTTTGTCGGACGACGCCAAAAGTATCTCAAAGGCACCGGGAATCGGGGCAAAGACAGCAAGCAAACTGATTCTTGAATTGAAAGATAAGGTCGACTTTGAAGAGGCTGTGGATACGATGTTGACGCAGGGAGAGCAGAATGCGGCAGAGGCAGCAGCCGGTGCCGGAGATGTGGGATATCGTGCCAACGATGCGATCCAGGCGCTTGTGGCACTTGGTTACAGCAGTACTGAAGCGGTGAAAGCCGTAAAGAAAGTTACATTGACAGAAGAAATGACAACCGAAGATATTTTGAAGGCAAGTTTAAAATATTTATAAAGGGAGCAGGCTATGGAAAAACGAGTGATTTCAACGGAATTATTTGAAGAAGAAAACCGTACGGAAAACAGCCTTCGCCCGAAACTGCTGAGCGATTATATCGGACAGGCGAAAGCGAAGGAAAAATTAAAAATTTATATTGAAGCGGCGAAAGCACGTGGTGAATCGCTTGACCATGTGCTTTTGTACGGGCCTCCCGGACTGGGAAAGACGACGCTTGCCGGGATTATTGCCAATGAAATGGATGTAAATCTGAAGATTACGTCCGGACCGGCGATTGAAAAGCCGGGCGAACTGGCATCAATCCTCAATAACCTGCAGGAGGGGGATCTGCTTTTTGTCGATGAAATCCACCGCCTGAACCGTCAGGTAGAAGAAGTGTTATATCCGGCGATGGAAGATTATGCGATTGATATCGTCATCGGAAAAGGTGCCTCCGCACGAAGTATCCGTTTGGATCTGCCGAAATTTACACTGGTGGGGGCGACGACCCGTGCCGGTATGCTGACGGCACCGCTCCGCGACCGTTTTGGTGTAGTACACCGCCTCGAATTTTATACGGTAAACGAATTAACAGAAATTGTAAAACGTTCAGCAAAGGTATTTCAGGTGGAAATCGACGAGCAGGGAGCCATCGAAATTGCCAGACGTTCCCGAGGAACGCCACGTCTTGCCAACCGCCTGTTAAAGCGTGTGCGTGATTTTGCCCAGGTAAAATACGACGGAAAGATCACGCTGGAAGTCGCAAATTTTGCCCTGGATCTGCTGGAAGTGGACACCTTTGGGTTAGACAGCACGGACCGCAATATATTGATGACAATGATCGACCAGTTTACCGGTGGTCCCGTGGGACTGGATACGCTGGCGGCAAGCATCGGCGAAGACAGCGGAACGATTGAAGATGTGTACGAGCCGTATCTGATACAAAATGGTTTTATCGCGCGCACGCCGCGCGGTCGTGTGGTGACAGAAAAGACGTATCAGCATTTTGGCATATCAATGAAATAACAATGTAAGGAGACGATAGAATGGCTACAACAAATGCAGTAAAAGACCCGAAAAACGGTGTGATCTCGTGCTGGGTATGCACGGGTGTGATGATATTGATCGATGTGCTTCGTTTGACGATGCTTCATCCAAAACGAGGAATTGCAGACTGGATTTTTCTGGCGTTGATCGTGATCTGGATCGTGATCTCCGTGTATGAGACAGTAAAATACATAAGAGGAAAAAGTAAAAATAACGCATAAGGATTTTCAAGTTTGTAAATAATTATTTAAAACAAGGACACGGATTGTTCATATCTATTGTGTACAATGGTTCTTTATTAAGAAAGAAAACAGGAGGATACAATATGAGATTACGTGAACGATTTCAAAGAATGATGTATGGAAGATATGGTAGTGACCAGCTTAGCAGGTTTTGTTTTGTCCTTTATCTTGTAATCTGGGTTGTCGGATTATTTATCCGCGTGCCACAGGTAAGGATTGGTTTAAATTTATTTTCTTATGTAATTATTTTTGTATATTTTTTCCGCTTTTTTTCGAAAAATATTTATAAGAGGCAGCAGGAAAATTTGAAATTTATGGCGGTATTTAACCGGGTAAAAAATTATTTTAATTATTTGAAGTTGAAAGTAAAGGAACGCGATGGCGTGAAAAAGATTTTTCGCTGTCCAAAATGTCACCAGATGATCCGTGTGCCGAAAGGACGTGGAAAGATTGCCATCCGCTGTCCAAAATGTAAATTTGAGTTTATTCGCAGAAGTTAGCTATTCCGGACTTGCTCAGCCAAAGCAAATGCGTTGTCATGCTTGTATGTAAGAGGCATTTGCTTTGGCTGAGCAAGCCCGAATAGGGCTCACATCCCCTATATGAGCATTTTTAGCCTTGAAAAGGCGGGAAAAGAACACGAAGTGTTCGAAATGCGAATAAAGGGGTGGGGAGTCAGGAATAGTTAGCTATTCAGCATCGTAAGAAAGGATCTTTTATGTTTGGCTATGTCATAACCAATAAACCGGAATTAAAGATTCGGGAATTTGCAAGATACAAAGGCATTTACTGCGGTCTCTGTCAGAGCCTGAAAGAGAAGTATGGCAGAACCGGGCAGATGACCCTTACGTATGATATGACATTTTTGGTGCTTCTGCTTTCGTCTCTTTATGAGCCATCGGAAGAAACGAAGCAGAAACGGTGTCTTGTGCATCCGGCGAAAAAGCAATGGATGATCCGAAATGAAATTACAGAATATGCGGCGGATATGAACATTCTGCTTTCGTATTACCATTTTCTGGATGACTGGGAGGACGAAAAAAGTGTTTCCGGGCTGGCAGGTAAGACAGCGTTTCATCGGAGGGCAGAGAAGATCCGTAAGAAATATCCGGAAAAGGCAGAAGTGATACAGACACAGTTGGAAGAATTAGCTAATCTTGAAAAACAACAGGTAACAGAGCCGGATGCTGTCAGCCGGCCATTTGGTACCTTGATGGCAGAATTGTTTTGCTATAAAAAAGATCCCTTTGAGAATACGCTCCGCCGGTTTGGCTTCTTCCTGGGAAAATACATATATTTTCTGGATGCGTTTATGGATCTTGAAAAAGATCGGAAAAAGGGAAGTTTTAATCCTTTTTTTGAACAGGAAGAAAGGACGGATTTTCCAAAAAATGTATTGGATATATTGGAAGGAACGATGCGCGCAGCTATCGTGGAATTTGAAAAATTGCCATTGGAACAGGATGTGACGATCTTACGGAATATTTTGTACGAAGGTGTAAAGATAGAACTTCAGAAAAAACAGATCCAGTTAGAGGAAGAGAAGATGGAGGATAAAAAGAATGAATGACCCATATCAGATTTTAGGTGTGACAAGAGATGCCAGTGACCGTGAGATTAAAAAAGCATATCGTGACCTGAGCCGTAAATACCATCCGGATTCTTACGCGGGAAAATCGGAAGCAGAAGCAAATGCGGCGGCTGAAAAATTCAAACAGGTTCAGGAAGCCTACAATCGGATCGTGGATGAGCGTTCCGGAAAAGCGACAGGAAGTTATGGAGACTTTGGTGGATTTGGCGGATTTGGTGCTGGTCAGGGAAGACAGAATTACAGTGAAGATGAGCAGCATATGATGGCCGCTATGAATTATATCCGGGCGCGCCGTTATAATGAGGCGCTAAATGTATTAAATGGAATATCGAATCACAATGCGGCATGGTATTATTATAGTTCCATCGCCAATATGGGACTTGGCAATAACAATGTGGCACTCGAGCAGGCAAAACAGGCGATGGATATGGAGCCGGGAAATATGCAGTACCGTCAATATTACCAGCAGCTGCAAAATGGCGGCGGATTCTATGGAGGAAGCCCATTTGGAAGTCCGTTTGGCGGCGGTTATGGCGGTGGCGGAAGCTACGGTGGTTATGGAAGTTATGGCGGAGGATATGATTCCTGTGGAACCGGAAATCTCTGTTGTGATCTCTGGTGTGCCGACACGTTGTGTGAATGTATGGGAGGCGATCTTTGTTCATGCATGTAGAGCAGACAAAAAGAATAGCAGGAGTGGGAATGTTATCCGCACTTTCTGTTCTGCTTCTGGCAGCAGGAAGTTTTGTGACGGTAAATACGCTGTTTTTAACAGCATTGGCGGCATATCTTGTGGGATATGCTATCTTTCGTTATGGACTGCCCGCCGGATTGATGCAGTGTGTGATCTGCACGCTGTTAGATGCCTTTTTAAATCCGGATAAGTTCAATTTTTTTGTTTATCTGGGATTTGGCATTTACATAATTTTCAGTGAATTTGTTTTCCAAAAGGCAAATAAAATCAAAGATCCGAAAAAAAAGATGCGCAGACAGTTGATTTATAACTGGATTTTGTTTAATATAATATATATCCCGACCGTTTTATTTTTTGAAAACATATTGATCCGGGAGGCAGCTTTTAACGGATCAGCGCAAAAATGGATCCTTCTTGCCGTCGGACAGGTTGGATGGTGGATCTACGATAAAGCATACCGGGAATTTTTCCGCTTCTTAAGAGAACGGAAATTATTGAAAAAATAGGAGGTTTTGAAACATGCAATTTGCAGAATTACAAAAACAAATGATTGCCGCAATGAAGGCAAAAGATAAAGTGAGAAAAGAGGCGATTTCATCCTTAGTATCCGCTGCGAAAAAAGTAGCGATCGATGAAGGATGCCGCGATGACATTTCCGAAGAGATCGTAGGACGCGTGATCTTAAAGGAAATGAAGACCGTAAAAGAACAGATTGACAGCTGTCCGGACAGCCGCGAAGATCTGAAAGCAGAATATCAGGCAAGATATGATATCATCGCTGAATTTGCACCGCAGATGATGAGTGCAGAAGAAGTGGAAAGTTACATCACAGAAAAATTTGCCGATGTCGTAGCGACAAAAAATATGGGACAGATCATGAAAGCCGTTATGGGGGATCTGAAAGGAAAAGCCGACGGAAAAGTGATCAATGCGACCGTGAAGAAACTTTGCCAGTAGGAAAGAATAGAGATGACCGGTAAGTGACCAGTAAATGATCAGGGGATGATCGTTTACTGGTTGTTTGATGGAATGATTAGAAAAATTGTATTGGCTGAAGGAAACCAGAAAGACAGTGATTTATTTGAAGACATTGAAGTCTCAATGACAAAGTAAACTATTATTTTTAGTTAAGGAAGGTTTTGTTATAGATGAAGCAAGAAATATTGAATAAATTGAATCTTGGCGAAGATCATGAGCGAGAATGTAAATTGGCAACTGGTGGACTTCCTGAGAGCATATGGGAGACTTATTCTTCTTTTGCGAATACCAATGGTGGCACTATTCTGCTTGGAATTAAGGAACACAGGGATTCTTTTACGATTGAAGGACTGACAGATAAACAGATTGTTAAATATCAGAAGGATTTTTGGAGCACTTTAAATGATAGAAATAAGGTGTCAAAGAATATCCTATTAAATCATCATGTACAGGTTGTCGAGGTGGAAGATAAAAAGATACTTAAAATTGATATACCAGCGGCAGACAGGCATGATAAACCAGTTTATATCGGAACAGATCCAATGAAAGGAACGTATAAAAGAGATTATGAGGGCGACTTTATCTGTACGGAAGAGGCAGTTCGAGCAATGTTTGCGGACCAGAGAGATGTATCTGGAGATGTGGAAGTGCTGGATGAACTTGGATTGGACGTTTTGGATCAGGATACAGTAAAGGGCTATCGAATTGTTTTTGAGCAGCTTCATAGTGGGCATCCATGGAATGCTCTTGAAAATGATGAGTTTCTTATGAAGTTAAGGGCAGCAGCCAAGAATAAAAATGGTACATTATCTCCAACGATAGCAGGACTTTTATTCTTTGGAGAGGCTTATCACATTACTGAGATTTTCCCCAATTATTTTCTTGATTATCGTGAGGAATGTGATGATAAAGCGGTACGCTGGTTATTCCGGACACATTCTAATGAAGGGGATTGGAGCGGTAATATATACGACTTTTTCTGCAAGGTGCGTACCAGAATGGACGATGATGTAGCAGTTCCGTTTGCTAATAGACGAGATGGATATCGTGTAGACAGAGTGGATGTGCATGATGCATTGGAAGAAGCATTGGCAAATGCGCTGGCACATGCAAATTATTATGGAAGACGAGGAATTCTTGTTGTTAAAAAGGGTAAGGAGCTTAGTATTTCCAATCCCGGTACTATCAGGGTAACAAAAGAGGAATTTTATGCAGGTGGTAATAGTGATCCACGAAATCCAAATATTTTAAAGATGTTTGGTTTTGTAAATGTCGGTGAGCGTGCCGGAAGTGGTGTTGATAAGATTATGACAGCATGGGCTGAACAAAATTGGAAGAAACCGGAATTTGATTTCTCAGAGCGTAGTGACAGGGTAACATTAAAGCTTGAAGTCGGACAAGTGGTATATATTCCGGGAGCTGCGGATTTGCAGGCAAATAGACAAGTAGATCCAATAGAAATTGATGAAATAAGTAAATTGAATAAAGAACAAAGAGTAATGCATTATCTTAAAAACCATGATAGCATTTCAACACAACAAGCAATGGAATTGTGTGACTATAAAACACGAGCAGGTGCACGCAGGCTACTAGATAAGATGATTCAAAATGATATTTTGAGAAAAACAGGAAGTGGACCTAGTACAAAATATATATTCAATGACGACAAGTAATGTGAAATTGAGTTGATAGATACAATCACTTATTTACTGGATACTAATATCCAAATGGTATCCAGTAATGACCGATCAGTATCCATTAGTAACCATCTACTGGATACCGATTATCACACTGATGGAGTAAGAGTAATTTGTGCAGACCGTCTGTACAAATTAGTTAGAAAGAGAACGGTGAAAAATGATTAAAATATTGATTGTAGAAGATGAAGAACCCATATCCAATCTTATCCGCATGAGCCTGACCAAAGCGGGATATCATTGTGAACAGGCATTTGATGGAGAGAGTGCGGCAGATGCTATCGAGGGCGGATATTATGATCTGATTCTTCTTGATATTATGCTTCCGGGGATCAATGGATATGAACTGCTGGAGTACATAAAAACAAAAGAAATACCGGTCATTTTTATTACGGCGATGGGAGATCTGGATGACAGAGTGAAGGGACTTCGTGCCGGGGCAGAGGACTATATTACAAAGCCGTTTGAGATGCTGGAAGTACAGGCGAGAATTGAAACGGTGCTTCGCCGCTATCATAAAATGGAAGACAAAATAGAGATATTTGATACGACGATCGATCTTTCCTCGCGAACGGTAATGCAGGGGGGAAAACAGATTATGCTCACTTGGAAGGAGTTTGAACTGCTTTTATTTTTTGTGCGCAATAAAAACATTGCCTTATACCGCGAAACGATATATGAAAATATATGGGACAGCGATTATATGGGAGACAGCCGCACGGTTGATCTGCATGTCCAGAGATTACGGAAAAAATTGAATTGGGGAGATAAAATACAGTCGGTTTATAAAGTGGGTTATCGCTTGGAGGTATGATTTGAAATTTTATTGGAAGATATTTTTTAGTTTTTTTATTTTAATCACCATTACGTTTACAATCAGTGGGACATGGATGATCTATGCTCAATTTCAAGCATCGATGGAACGAGAGATTGAAGTAGGAAACAGCCACAATGAGATGTATCGTACTACACTGCATAATGCGATAGAACTTCTCCCGAAAAAATACAGCGCAAAGCAAAATAAATACATGAAAGAAATTATGCATTCTTTGCAGGAGAGTATGGAAGAGGGAAAGGGCAGCTTTCTTGTTTACGATGAGGAAAAGAAACAAATCTATGCGTCGGAAAAGCGGACGGAAGACAGTTCTTTATTAGAGAAAGTCAATCATAAACATAAGGCCTATGAAATTTGCTCCGATGAGGGAAAATATTATTTAAGAACCGTTAGTTATATGATGACAACGGTAAATTTGAAGGGGTATTATATCGAGACACAGACAGATCTTGGGGAAGTATTTGCACAGAGACAGGACACGACCCAGAGATATCGATACATTATCTGTATTGTATTGTTAATCGGAGCAGTTCTTTCTTTGATTATTTCGTGGCTGTTGACATACCGTGTACGAGGATTGTCGGCGGCGACCGGTGAATTTGCCAACGGAAATATGGAAAAACGGGTCAAAATCCGCGGAGGAGACGAAATTGCGGAGCTGGGGGCAGATTTTAACCGCATGGCAGATGAATTGCAGAAAAAGATGCAGGAAATGCAGGAGCATGTAGAAAGTCAGGAAGCATTTACCGCGGCATTTGCGCATGAATTGAAAACGCCGCTTACTTCGATCATTGGATATGCGGAGATGATCCGGTCCATGTCATTGTCGCAGGAAGAAGAAATGATGGCAGCAGACTATATCTTTTCAGAGGGAAAACGACTGGAGACTTTGTCGTATAAATTGTTACACTTATTTCTTTTGCAAAATGAGAAAATAGAATTACCACAGATGGCTGCAGAAAATCTGGGTGAAGAAGTAGAAAAGGTATTGGCACCCGTTTTGCGGAAAAAACAGGTGAAATTTACCTATGAAATGCAGGAAGGTTATATTCGGGGAAATAAAGAGTTAATCCTTTCGCTTTTAACGAATTTGGTGGAAAATGCATGCAAGGCATCGGAGTATGGACAGCAGATTCAAATGCGGGGAAACATGACGGAGGATGGTTATTGTATCCGGATTCAGGACGAAGGAAAAGGCATCCCGGAGAGTGAGCTTGAGAATGTGATCAAGCCATTTTATATGGTCGATAAATCCCGTTCGCGAAAAGAAGGCGGGGCAGGACTTGGAATGACAATTTGTGCGGAAATCGTACGCGTGCATCAGGCTTCATGGAAAATACAAAGTGTGGAGAATCGGGGAACGACGATCACCATTCAATTTCCGAAGGAGGTGGAATCTTGAAAAAAGCAGTAAAAATAATAGTTATGGTTTTGGTGGCAGCCGTTTTGTTTTTTGGAGCATTATGGATTCCCTCTTTTGTAAATACGCTGGCAGAAAATCAGAAAATTGGCCAGAAGGTTGCGATGGAAGATAAGACGGAAAATAAAAATATAGGGTTCAGTCTGAGTTATACAGAGAAGATCCGAATCTTTTCAACTTGGCCGCAAACAAGTTCTTTATTTCAGGTGAAGAGTGTTTCACAGATACTGGAATACGATGATCATTTCTTTGAAAAGATAAAAAAACAGCTAGATCTTTTGATCGAAAAAAAAGTGATGGATTTCCAATACTTGTCAGAAAACCTGCAGGAAGATTTTCAAAGTGCAGCGTATTATCTGGTGCAGGATAACAGCTATGAAACCAATGGATTTCCGGTATGGCTGTTTACATTTATGGATAAGAAAAATGAAACGGAATACACGCTGGCATTTGATATGGAGCAGGAAAAAATATATTATATCAATGCGGCAGGAAAGACGGTAAGAAAATTTTTTGACACAAAAGAAGAAGAGAGTGATATTTTATTCGAACTCAGAGCGCAGATGGCAGAGTATTATGGCAATGGTGGTGATATGCAATTGGCAAATAATTATGAGAGCTACCGGATACTGCGAAAATGTCTTGTTAATTTTGACAATACAAATGATACCGTAGAGATGGATGTCGTGCTGGAACGGCCGGAAAATGGTGGGAAATATAACCGATTACAGATTTCGTTTGGAGGACTTTTTTATACCGAAGAGTATTTTGATAAGTCTGATGAAACAACAGATTCGTCGGCAATAACCTATTAAATGATACAAAAAAGATACTTCTTTTAGAGAAATATGATGCATTTGTTTTTTATAATGGCATTGTATTTCAGAAAGGAGATCTTTTTATGAAGAGAGAAAATCGAAAACATGCCATAATTTGTCTTATTTTTCTGCTTATTTTTGATGTCGCAGCCATTGCCGTTTATGCGGTTTCACAATCCGATAATAGAAAGTCAGAGAAGGGGCAAAGAATCGAAAAAACGGTGAAAGAGAATGAAAAATACACCGCCGAGGATGTTCAAAATACAGCCACTTCGAAAAGAAAAAAGGACGATGATATCCTTGTTCTTGTAAATAAAAAGAATGCAATTCCCAAAGAATTTCACCCGCAGCTTCATCGATTGAAAAACGGAAAATATGTGGCCGAAGTGATGTATGAAGATTTAAAAGCTATGTGGTCAGACTGCGAAGCAGATAACCCGGGATACTCTATTTTGGTAGTAAGTGCGTATCGGACGGCGGCACGGCAGACGCAGATATTACAGGAAGAAATAAGAAAAAACAGAAATGCGGGAATGAGTGAAGAGCAGGCTGAAAAAGATGCTCTCCAAACTGTCGCACCTTCCGGATACAGTGAACACGAGACCGGTCTTTGTGTAGATATCACTTCAAAAGCCAATCAAAGACTGGATCAGACTCAGGAAACAACACCGGAAAATATCTGGCTTCGCAAACATTGTGCAGAGTACGGATTTATTCTGCGCTATCCGAAAGGGAAAGAGAAGGTGACCGGATATGACTATGAATCCTGGCATTTTCGATATGTTGGAAAAGAAGCTGCAAAGGAGATTACAAGACGGGGGCTTACATTGGAAGAATATGTCTCTACTCTCCGTAGGTAGCCTTTCCCGTCCACCTGCCTTATAATGGAAACATGGAGGTGCAAGATTATGAATCAATATGTAACAGGAGCGGTTATTAAAAAACTGCGTCAAAAAAACAATATGACACAGGCGCAGCTGGCAGACCGGCTTGGCGTGAGCGATAAAACGGTTTCCAAATGGGAGACGGGTGTTTGAGTTATAATAGGACCAAGTTAGATGAAACCCAGTAAAATCAAGGGGTTGTGCCTAATTTAGTCCTTATTTTTATACCATTTTAATCGGCAGATAAGGCAGCGCTGACAAATTAAACCGAAATTCAAACACAGCACAAGTAATTCAGGAGTCATGACCTGAGTGTGGTTCGTGCACCCAAGTGAGGTGACAATTTAATAGATTTTATTTAGGTAGGACTAAATTAGCATTTATCACGGAGATATTCCGTTTGGCTGATATAGTCCTACTTTTTATTTTGAAAGGAAGAGATTGTATGAGCAAAGTGCTAATTGAAGTCCTCATAATAATTCTTATTGCAGGCAGTTATTTGATACTGTATTCAGCAGTTAGAGTATCGGCTATAGCAGATCAAAGAATAGCGGAGATACAAAAAAGAGAAACGGAGATGGTCAAGCATTTTTGTAACATTCACACTGAAAAAAATCATTGATTGGAATATCTCTTTTCAAACGGTGTCATGTATCCATTTGATGAATG
>JABLTT010063721.1_pt1 | contig 96657 bp, 71 predicted proteins | sample 7160061 | NCBI WGS metagenome assembly JABLTT01 (sample SAMN14651232, study PRJNA627086) | human gut metagenome | isolation source: feces | host: Homo sapiens | reverse complement strand
CCATGAATATTGCTATGCAGCTCCAATCCCAGATACAATCAAAGGATTATTAATAAATCCATTAATCCCAGCCGCCCATAGTCTCATACGTACATCCGACCCATAACTCTCAAAACCAGTCATTCTTTGGAACATAGTCAATGACTGAAACAAATAGTACAATACCAATACAGTAATCACCAACAAGAAAATAAAGGCGATTTTTCGCACCATGTTTCTATCCTTAAGAAACATTTTTCCTACAACCGATGCGACAATCAAGAGAATCGTTAAAAAACTTCCCCTTGACCCCATAGTAAAAACTGCAAAAATGGATAAAACACAGAACAATATATTTTTAATTCTCCCCTTATAGGAATATATTATTCTATAAAAAACGATAGCAAATGATGGAAGAAAAAAAGCGGATAAATAATTCTGATCTTTAAAAAAATCACCATAATTAATACTAACTCTACCAGACGAATCCACTCCAAACCCCAATATGTATCCCACTACAATCAACAAGACAATCACAAAAGACAGTATTATATAAAAAGACATGATTTCCTCTAAATATTCTTTAGAAATTCTAACACCACCAATCCAAGCACATATCGAACATATAAGTAAAAAAGTCCAAATACGTGATTGAGAGAAATTGATCACATTAGAATTAGCCGTTGAAATCAGAGCCAATATGGCAAGTATCATAATTAGGAAATAGTATTTATAGTCATGCTCATGTTTTGTAAACAGAGATGCAACAAGAACAATACTTATTGGTAATATTGTTTGTCCAAATGGAGCTCCAAATTCATATCCATTAAATATATACAACACCAAAAACAAACAAAAGCTTGCAGTGAATATGAATTGCTTATTTATTTTTGTTATGGATCTAATCCTCATTGATATCAAGTCTCTTTATTAAATGCAGTTATACTTTTGAGTTTTTTCTCCTTAAATACTCTACCTGTCCATACATTTTCAATCTAAGAAGAATATACTTAATCATTGCATTTCTTCCCAAATCAGATATCCTTATATTCTTAAAAACAGACTTAAAAGGTTCTTCCTTAATTACATCATTAAAAGCTTTCCACCTCTTCCATGATGTTGCAGGGTTCTTGTCGTTATAGTAGTATTGTTTTAACATCAACAACATGGAAGTCATTCCACGCATATAAATGAGTCTTCTAAAACTATCAGATTTCCTAAATATTTCTACAAATTTAAATAGTTCTGATAGATAAAGATTCTGTTCCTGTAAGGCATTAGGACGATATTTATTTACTATGCTATTTTCTGTAAAACGATAATGATATATAGCTTTGGCTACATACTCAACACTTTCTGCCTTCTCAAGTGCATACATGTAAAAGATGCTGTCTTCGTCGTATGGAACGATGGGGAAACGTAAATTATGTCTCTTTATATATGCAAGCTTATACATTTTCGCCCAAGCAGAGCTAATTGTGATTCCTTTTCTATTCCCATTTTTCTCCAAATGAATCGTACAACATTTCCCCTGCAAAAATTCACGTTCACTATGATTTGAGAATCTTTTTCCATCTTCAAAATGTGGCATACCTATAACTTCCTTATTGGGGAAATTCCGAAAACCAGAATAAAAATACACATCAGCTATATTTGAACACGACTTAATTCGATTCATAAAATGTTCACAAAAATCCCTCTCTATCCAGTCATCCCCATCAACAAATGTAATCCATTCAGACGATGCCACTTCAATACCTGCATTTCTTGCATCAGACAAACCACCATTTTTCTTATGAATCACAACAATCCTGTCATCCATTGACTTGTATTCGTCACATATTTTACCACAATCATCTGGTGAACCATCATCCACAAGAATTATTTCAATGTTCTGATAGGTTTGATTTATAACACTCCTCAAGCACTCGTGCATATATTCGTATGGTACCTTATAAAAAGGAATAACAATGCTAATGTCCACCATTTATGCCCTCCTCTCTGCTCAACAATAATCGTTTCTCATCAAACATAGCCAACAGCATATTATTTCCTTCTAAATCCTCAACCGTTAAGTTCTTTTTTATATCTTTTATTATAGAAGAAATCTCTTCAATCGACTCCGCTGAGAACTTAATCATACCAGCCTTTTGTCCATTGGTTCCATTTTCAATAATTCTATTTCCTACACAACGTTTCATTGAGATATTGTCGATTCCCTTTTTGCCAACCAATCCAAAGTAATCTATTTTCCCGATTACTCCACCATGCAAATAAAGACATAAAGTTGCAGAATATTGCGGAAAACATGGATTGTCTTTTACAAGCGTATCTCCCATTTTTCCGGTCAGAGAATATGAAACTAACATCTTTGAAAAATCAATTCCATTGTACTTTCTAATTACCTTAAAATCGTCATTACCATTAACACGATACCCCATTTCAAAAGCTTTAATGCCATCCTCGTTAGCGATAAACTGGAAATTTGCAACACCATTCTGAGCACCAATTGCTTGAAGTAAATCTTTGATTTTCCTATCAATTTCGCAAATATATTGCTCATAATACTTAGACGGTGTTATAACAAAAGCACATAACTTGGATGTTTTCTCGCTTTCATTGGAAATATACTTGTCGTTTAAACAAGAGAGACTGATTTCTCCATCCACAATTGTATATACAGCGCATAATTCTGTACCATTAATGTAATCTTCCACCACAACCTCACCCTTCTTAGATTGTTCGGCAGCAGCTTGAATTGCTGTTTTCAGCTCTGTTTGATTTGCGCATATGGAAATCCCTTTCCGTCCACCATTATCAGCAGGCTTAACAATTACAGGATAATGAACTACAGTAGAATTTTCTCCTCTCAATAAATCATTGGCGCAATAATCCTGAGGAATCGGCACACCATGCTTTACACATAATTCTTTAAATAGTCTTTTGTTCCGAGTTATATCAATCTGTTCTTCCGTAGCATAAAAAGGTCTTCCTATTGCTTTGGATATACGACAAGCAGCTAAAACACGATCCTCGCTATATCCTGCTATAACGCCATCAATACCTACACTGATGCTTTTTTTTGCCACAGCATCAGTATCAGAATAGTCCATATCCCAAGCCTCGTCTGCCAATGCTTTTGCTGGACTGACTCTATAGTCTGAATATTTGTCACAACATACAACATATGCACCTAACGCCTTAGCAGCCTCAACAAAAGATTCATCACTACTATCGCTGCTTATAACCAATATTTTTTTACCGTCTAATCTTTCCATATTTTCTTATTGCAATAACTTTTACATCTTTTTTTGTTCACATTTTGCCATGTCTGATCTTACAATATAAAGACTTTGAGTCTCCTGCTGGTTCTCAATGATATCACTCCTCTTCAACACTTTATAAACAGTGAGAAAAAGAATCTTTATATCAAATAAAAGAGACATCTTTTCTATGTATTCCAGGTCTAGCTGAAACTTTTTATCCCATGTTACATTATTTCGTCCATTCACTTGAGCCCACCCCGTTAATCCCGGACGAACACTGTGGCGAGCTTTTTCATGTTCATAAAAGTAAGGCTTATATTTCATCAACAACGGGCGTGGACCGACGAGACTTAAATCACCTTTTATAATATTAAACAGTGAAGGAAGCTCGTCCATACTGGTACTTCTAAGGAATCTTCCAAACTTCGTGAGCCGTTGTGGTCCAGGAAGCAAAACACCGTTTTCATCCATCTCATTTGTCATAGAACGAAATTTATATATTTCAAACGGATTTTCATCACACCCCATTCGCTCTGATTTGTAAATCACCGGCCCACCCATATTTAGCTTTACAAGAAGTGAAAGAAGCACAAAAAGCCAGCCAAATAACAACAAACCTATTAAACACACAAATATATCTAGCAAACGCTTAAGACTACGATTATAACACCCATTTACCTTGCTTTTTCTTTGATTTACATTTTTACTCATAGTATATTTATCTTTTCTTTTTTCAAATTATTTCATATTTTTCCCAGTAAAACTCTATATAGTAATTTTTTTCGGAACCATAATTCTAAATTACTCTTATATTTTTCACGTAGTTCTTTGGCCTATCTTATATAACTCTGAAGTGATTTAAACTTATAGTACTTTCCTAAGTATATAAGAAACCTACTCCCATATATGGAAATATATTATCATCTCTCAGATAATTTGTTCTACAAGATGGACTGTTGATCAAAGACTTCAACAATACACTAATCTTTTTCCAATCATCCTTATTCTCCACACACGGCTAAATAATAATTATTTCACATTTTCACTCTTAACTTCTATATAAAGGGAAGAAAAAAGACTCTTTATCAAAATTTTCATCATTACATTTTCTGTAGCTCAACACGTCATCATATGCCTCCAGATTATGGATTATTTTAGATATAGAAAACTGATTGCAAGAATTGCGATTGAAAGATTGTTTGAACTTATAAAGATTATCAATACTAGAACCTACTCCACCTCCCATATGAAAAGTCTTGTAACCTTGCTTTGCAGCCCAACAAGCTACTTTGTAGAGTAGCAAATTAGAAGGATTCAAATTACGATATTCAAATAGTGAACCAGACAGGTGATAGTGTACCTGCCTATTCACAAATAGAATGATAGACATAGCAATAATTTTATCCTCATACACAGCATAAAACAATTTATACTTTCCTTTTAGTCTCATAGCAATGGATTGGTAAAACGCATCCGAGAAATAGTAGTATTCTTCAACATGGTCCCTATCCATAGTTTGGTTATAAATTTTAATAAAAGTATGAAAGAGTTCAGGGTTATCCGAGTGTTCTATAATTATTCCATTACGCTCTGCTCGACGAATGGTGTTACGATTCTTACTAGTTATATTCTGCCAGATAACTTCCTCCGATGTAGTATCTATGTGGATAGTACTTCCCAAATCGATCACGTCAACAACACCACGTACCAAGTTTGCATTCTGTAACATTGGATGCCAACGAACGAACTCTGCAATGATATGCTCACCCTGATAAAAGGCAACCAACTCTTCATAAATATCCTTTATTGTAGCCTCACTCACATCCCCCTCAAAGACCAAGCCACCATACCCATAAGGCGTAATCAGGTCAAAATATTTACCAGCCTCAAAGCCTTTTAGTTTCTTGTCATCAGCCACATCTCGTTTCATATATACCGACATAGCGCGAGTAGCACCTTTCTCCACATATACCAAAATAGGTATTCCATCACCATGTAACATGAATGCATGTACATATCCAGAGAGATAATAAACATCAAAGTGTTCAAAAGACCGTACAATGACATCCCACTCTTCTCTTTGTTCTAATCCTATAATTCGAATCATGTAATTATTAGTTGATTACTTGTTCTAAAATAGTTTTCAGCATTACCATTTCCTGTTCACTATATCTACCATCCACATGTACAGACAGTATAGACTTACTTTGTTCCACAGCAGCTTTACATCTATTCTCTGGTATCCTCCAAAGAATAGATGTATAGACTTGGCGCTTTATAAATTCCTTACAAGCTATATCACGTTTTTCCGCATTATCAAAGTTTAACAACAACGAAAACACATTACAAGTATTACATTCAGCATGCAATACCCGACATCCCTGTAGCTTCATATCCTCAAATACCTTCAAGTTCGCTCTTTTTTGATTATACCAACGATTGATATCAAACTTGTGAATATATTCCTTGTCTTGTTCACAAATAGCTGATAGTGGTAAGTGATCAAATCGTTCTTCCGAATCAATATACAATTTCCGAAATACCTCTTTGTCAATGTTTGCTCCTACCAAGTATTCCGCTTTCAACAGCATTGCATCATGGCGCAGTGCTACCATTTGGGTATTCTCTTTTGTGGCTTGCGGCATACATTCCAAGCGATGTTTTTTAGGAGACCAAACCATACCACCTTCTATAGTAGGAAGTGTTTTGCGAATTGAAGCAATACACCAGTCCGCATCACTATATAAAGGCCACCTCCCTAACAAATCATGTGAATGATCCTCAATCACTGGTATAGGCAAAGATTGGTTACTACGACTTGTACGCAGACCAAAGTAGTTCATGCGCAACAGTACATCACCTTTTTTATAAGGGAGCTCAGAGACTATGTTTTGATCATATGCACCAGGATAATCAGGATAAAATAGTAGTTCAATACCTGTTTGACGAATAGTATCCACCACTTCATAACAAAAATACACTGGTAACCAAATGCGTTTCCATTGATGCTGCGCTATCAATGCAACAATGGCCTGACGCCCCGAAGCGAAAAACACTATATCCTTATAAATATCTGTCAAATGTGCTCTTCGTGAGTAAAATGAAGTGATCATGTGAAAATCAGAACCAAATTCCATCACTATTATTTTATTATACCCAGTTGTTCAAAAGCTAATGTATTCATTCACATCTTCTTTGGGCATTCATTTCAATTATTACCATTAAGTAACCATTAAAAAATACTCTATTTATGTCATTTAAAGTATTCCCAAACTGAAAATGTCATATAGAATCATTCAAAACAGCTTCGAACAATCTCTATCACCGCTTCTTGTTGTTCCACCGTCATCTTATTATCCGAGGGCAAGCACAACCCTCTATGAAAAATATCCATACTGACATCAAGCGGTTTTCCATCTTTTCCTCGAACCCCTCCATTTATATATGCATTTGTTTTTGCTCGACCATCACCCTCACGATTGACAAATCCATTCATCCTATAAATAGGTTGCATGTGCATAGGTTTCCAAATAGGGCGTCCCTCCGCATTGTATTGAGCTAGTTTTTCCAAGATCTCTGTTGGACAGCTTTTTCCGGATTCACTGGTATATAACGCCTCACACTCCCCACGTACTTGCTTACATATAGCATCCTCGTCAATCAATAGGCAAGACAGCCAATAATTGGGTTTAGAATGCTTTGCGTCAAATGGATTCATGGTTACCGGAAGATCCTTAAATCCCGATTTATATCCTTCATAAATAGCCTTCTTTTGAGCGATATGTTCCTCCAGATAAGGGAATTGACCTCTTACCACTCCCGCTATCACGTTACTCATGCGATAATTATATCCCAGTTCCTCATGTTGATACCAAGGGGCATTCTCTCGGGATTGGGTAGACCATTTACGTACTTTGTTCGCTGCCTCCAAATCATCCGTCAATAACATTCCCCCAGAAGATCCCGTGATAATTTTATTTCCATTAAATGAAATAGCGTTGTAATGACCAAAAGTTCCGGTTTGTACACCTTTATAAGAGGCACCCAACGATTCCGCCGCATCCTCTATGATAATAGCATCATGCCTCTGACAAATAGCCCGGATTTCATCGATCTTGCCCGGTGTCCCATAGAGATGAGCGACCACAACGACCTTCACTTCCGGATAAATTTCGAAGGCTTTCTCTAACGCAATCGGATCCATATTCCAAGTATCATATTCCGTGTCGATAAACACGGGTACTCCACCCTCGTAGACAACCGGATTTACCGTAGCGTCAAAGGTCATATCCGAACAAAAGACCTTATCACCGGGTTTTACCCCGGCCAACCGAACCGCCATATGCAAAGCAGCTGTCCCTGCTGATAAAGCAACCGCATACTGACAACCAATCTTCTCACAAGCCAGACGTTCTACCTCATTAATATTCTTGCCTACAGTAGACATCCAATTACTCTCATATGCCTCTATTATATATTTGATTTCATCTCCATGCATCGTAGGAGAACTCAGCCATATTTTAGAAGCAAACGGTGTTATTTGTTTTAATTTGAAGTCTTGATCCTCTCTCTTCATATCCAGTTATTTTCTTTTCTTATTCTCTGCCTCAAAACCATACCCATAGCCGTATCCATAACCATAATGTTTACCATAGCCATAACCATATTTCTTACCATAACCGTAACCATAGGTGTTCTTACGTTTGCTCAGGTCGATTCCATTGATCACTACCGCCTTGTCAAATTTATGCTCGTCCCTAAGAACATTAATGTAGCAGAAAGCGGCTTTCGGGGTCACGTCCGCACGGCAGACATAAACACACATGTCGGCCACACGGCTTATTATGGCCGTATCAGTTACCATACCGATCGGGGCTGTATCCAGCAACACGTAGTCATAACGGGATTTCAATTGCTCTATCGCCTTCTCCAAGGTATCACGGGCTACCAGTTCCGCCGGGTTCGGGGGAATCGTTCCTCCTAAAAGGATATCCAGGTTCGGACTGATGCCGGAAGGCTGCACAAGATCAAAAAGATCCTTATCCTCCGGATCCATCAGATAATTTGATATTCCTTCCTGCCTTTTCGATAAATCGAAGACCTTATTCAAGCCCGGCTTACGGATATCCATACCAACCACTACCACCTTCTTTCCCAAATAAGCCAAGCTGACAGCGAGATTTCCAGTCACGAAAGACTTACCTTCTCCGGGCTGCGTAGAAGAGAAAAGTATGACCTTTTGATCTTTCCGGAGCATAAAGAGCAGATTGGTCCGCAAACCTCGGAAGGTCTCCTCCATCATGTCGTTCTTATTCTCGCGCACCACGATCGCTCCCTTATCGGAGGATTTATGACCACACAAGGGCAATTCGCCCAAAATCGGAACATTCGTCAATTGCTCCACATCGCCACGATTCTCGATCTTATATTTCAATAATTCCACGACAAAGATGATTCCCACCGGAATAAACAGGCCCACCACAAACGCAGCCAATAAAAACACGAGCTTCTTGGGAGCCACAGGATCCTTCCCGGGTAATGGTTCCTCTACAATACGACCATTATTAGCCGTGGCTGCCAATGTGATCGCATTTTCCTCCCGCTTCTGCAACAGCATGATATATAAAGTCGCCTTGATTTCTTGCTGGCGAGAAATAGTCATGAACTCTTTCTCTTGCTTTGGAGCATCACTAATCCGGCTTTCAAATTTACTAGCCTGACGCTCAATATCTTTCTGGGCGATTTGTAGTCCTCGCAAGACACTATTCACGGTTGTCTCGACATTGCGTCTCATCGCCTCAACGCCGGTGTTCATGTTTATCACCGCCGGGTTATTTTCCGAAGAGGTACGTAATAAACGTTTACGCTCGATGATCATCGTGTTATATTGTTCAATCACCCTAGTGAGGTTTTGATCCTGTAACCCTACGTTTGCAGGAATTACCTCTTCCTTGTTGACCGGATCGTTGATATAGGTACGCAGAAATTGAACCAAGCTGATCTGTGTAGCGTTCTCCGTACGTTGCTGCTCATACTTGGAACTCTCTTGTAAGGCTAGACGGGCATCACTTGTCAAATCCGTCAGACCGGATCGTTGCTTGAAATCCGCCAACTCGCTCTCCGCCGTACCCAACTCATGGTTAATTATACCGATACGCTCCTCTATGAACTCAGCGGTTTTCTGAGCTACCTCATTCTTCTCATCGTTTGCGTCTTGATTATAGAACGCAACCAAACGATTCACGAAATCCACGCCTCGCTCCTTTACTGTATTGTTCACGCTGATCTTCGCTATCGTCGTGGTCTGGGAAGAGGCGGTCACGCTCAAGTCTTTCATATAATCCTCGGCGGTCTCCGTCGGCGTATTTATGGTAACACGTAAAGCGATTTCCTCTTCTTCCATATACAAGGTATCGCCTTGCGTAAAGCTTAAAACACCCACAGGTGTTGGTAACACCGCCGGCAATTGATCAAATGCCTGTTCTATCTCTTGCTCTTCCTTATCTTGCACATATTCAGCCTTAACAGACAATTTTCCTGTTTTTGTAAATGTAAGATCCAGCTTAATCGGCTCCTCCAATTTATCGGCCTCTTCTGGTGTCATATAAATCCGCACCGGACTATTCTTATAAAGAGGCATCGCATAACCGAACGCTCGCTTTTCCGCTACACGAACATATAAATTCAGGTCGTTCACGACTTTTTTTATCAATGTACGGGATTTCAATATCTCCACCTCGTTATCAAAATTATTTGTCATGGAAAACATTCCCAAGTCTTGAATGGCCGCCAACGGATTGTTGCCCGAACCGCTTCGCTTATCCTCCTCCTTTATCAACACGGAACTGGAAATGTTATATACAGGCGTTTGATAACGAAGAAACAGGTAAGTGGCGATGCAACATATCAATATACTAGCCACAAACCAACGCCAATAAAAAAGGTATTTGAATAAAAGAGCGACCAAATCAATCTCTTGTTCCTCGTTCTCTATCCCAGTGTTATTATTTATCCGTTCGTCTATCATCTCTCTTAATTTTCAATTCTCAATTTTCAATTACTTAAGTATGTTTACCAACAGGCCGGCAATAGATACCAGAATCGAGAGTGAGCTTACCCAAAGGGTCGTGCTGTTACCGATATCGGAGTTCTTAGCCTTCGTCTTGTTCGGGGTCACGTAAATAATATCGTTTTGCTTCAGGTAATAATACGGGGAAGTCACGACTTCGGCATTATTCAAATTCAAGTTAATGATCTCACGCTTACCGTTCACGTCCTCACGGATCAGCTTGACGTTATCACGGACACCGTAAATCGTCATATCACCTGCCATCGCCAAAGCCTCCAGAACGTTCACCTTCTCGTTGCCGATCGTGAAGCTACCCGGACGGGCCACCTCACCCAACACGGAGATCTTGTAATTAGCCATACGGACCGTAACGATCGGGGATTCCTTCAAATAAGGTTTCAAACGCTCACGAATCAAGTCCTCCGCCTCGTTCTTGGTGAGACCACCCACTTCCAAGCGACCGATAACAGGGAAATCGATCTCTCCTTTATTATTCACCAAGTATTGCTGCATGGTCGGTTGCGTGGTCGTACTGATATTTGTCAAAGCCGCATTGATTGGAGTCTGTACCGTCAAGTTGAATGGAGTCGCAGCCTTCGGGTCTGTCGTATTGACCGTGATGCTCAACAAGTCTTTTGGCATGATCTTGGCGTCATACAACGGAAGGGTCTCCTCAAAATCGTTCACTGCCTCTGGGTTTTGGAGGTATGGTACGTTCTTGTAAGAAGTACAACTCGCTACCAATAGAGGTAGAGCTAATAAAAGTAGTAATCTTTTGATTTTCATATTATTTTGTTTTCTTTTTTTATTTCATTGAACACAGAATGATATGGATTTAGCGAAACAAACGAGAGAAAAGGCCTTTCGGTTTCTCCGGTTCGTATTCCGACTCGTATTTCCGCATTAAATCCTCATAGGAAAGTCTTTTACTCACCATCTCGTAAATCATACCCCAGTCCGGGAGACCACCAAGATTACGGTCATCAATAAAAATATCGGCCTTCAGCTTACGGGAGAAATGGTTGTTCAGGTTTTTCTCTTCTTCCGGATAATCTCGGTTCACGGCGTAAAACTCCAAGCCCCGCTCTCGGCAAAAGGTGACAGCCTCATCCAAAAGCTTGCCCTCTCGCACACTCCATAAGATCAGCTTGTGGTGTTCTGTTTGTAACTTTCTCAATGTCTCGAAAGCGAAAGGGATCTCCTTCCCTATCGCCGGATATTTATGCTCAACGATTGTTCCGTCAAAATCTACTGCGATAATCATTTATAATTCAGATTTATAACTACCAACTAAATTGCTAATTCACTCCGTCCAATCTCGTGAATTGAGAGTTTTGGCTCTTGAACTCGGGGACGAAGGATTTCATCTCTTTCACCATAGGAAGAATATGTACATGAAGGGATAATTCAGCTAATAGATCAATGTGCTCTACCACATCCTTGTAGGCGTACTCCCGGACTGCTGCCACACGAATCTTCTCATGAGGGGTTTCCTTCGTATTCTCCTTGTTGCTCAATAGTTCCTCATATAATTTCTCACCGGGACGAAGACCTGTGTATTTAATCTCTATGTCTTTATCCACCTGCAAACCAGAAAGCTCGATCATACGCTTCGCTAAGTCAGCGATCTTGACCGGCTCACCCATATCAAAGATGAATATCTCGCCGCCCTTGCCCATCGTACCGGCTTCCAACACCAAACGGCAGGCTTCGGGGATTGTCATGAAGTAGCGGATGATATCGGGATGGGTTACCGTAACTGGGCCTCCTTTGGCGATCTGATCGCGAAAACGAGGTATCACGGAGCCATTACTTCCTAATACATTACCGAAACGGGTCGTGATAAACTTAGTGTTTCCCGCTAGAGCCCCCTTACTGATCGCCACACTCAAGCTCTGCACATATATCTCAGCGAGGCGCTTGCTACATCCCATGATATTCGTTGGATTAACGGCCTTATCCGTACTGATCATCACGAATTTCTCTACACCATAGCTTACGGCGGCATCCGCTATCACTCGGGTACCAAACACGTTGGTACGAACAGCCTCGCAAGGGTTCTCTTCCATCAAGGGGACGTGCTTATAAGCTGCCGCATGGAATACTACCTGGGGATGCCAATTGCGGAATACGTAATCTACACGGTCCGGATTCCGGACATCGCCTATGATAGGTACAAAATCCAGTTCCTTATACTTCTCCTCCAATTCCAGGCGTAAGTCATGCATCGGAGTCTCGGCGGCATCAAGGCAGATCAGTTTCTTGATCGGGAAATGCGCCAGCTGGCGGCAGATCTCGCTACCAATGCTACCGGCCGCTCCCGTAACAAGGATCGTCTTATCTTTCAATAAGAGACCGATCTCGCCCAGATTTATACTAATCTCCTCACGACCCAGCAAGTCCTCAATACGGATCTCACGGACTGAACGCTTCATTCCGCCCTCATGGACCTCCTCCATATCAGGAACCACGAGAGGCTTCAAGGAGGCCTGCTCGCAATAATGAATCAAACGATCACGTTCTCGTCGGACGGTCTTTATATTCGGGAAAAGGATACCATCCAAGTTATTTCTGGGGATCAGACGCAACAAGTCATCAATGTCCTCGATCTGGTAAACGGGAAGTTCCGCTATGCGAAGGTTCTTTTTAGCGCTACCAAACGTCAAGAAGCCGATGATGCTATAATTTTGCATGAATACTTGCCGGTTGGGTGATGTGGCTATCATCACGCTATCCTCATCCATACCGAACACCAGTACACGCTTGCGCTTTTTTCCAAGTTGGGACAACACGCTATTATATACATTAATCACGAATACACGTAAGGTGATCAGCAGAACAATCGTCAACATACAATCGGTTATCCCTCCCACCCAATATATAGAGGAATTGAAATCCGCCCTCAAAAGATGAAGCAGTATAAACATGAGGATGGATTTTGTGATGGCGACACCACCAATCCTCCATAGTCCACGTAGCGTGGAATGACGGATCACCCCGTGATAAACCTTGAACGTAAGAAAAGAAAGGATACTGGCCACAAAGGAAGCTATTCCTACCTTTAATACACTAATCCCGCTTATGTATACATGCATGATGGACAATAATCCCAGCACTCCTATCAAAGATACACATAGGGAAATGAAAAGATCCGCACAAAAAATGATCCAGCGGTTGATATACCGCAAATTTACCAGACGCCCCAGCGCTAAACGCCAGCGATTATAACGATATTTCACCTTTTCCATATTTGTTTTATTCATATCTATCTAACTATAATAATAAGCGACCGAACCTCTCAAGTGGTTGGAGTGGTATAAGCTAAAGCAAGAGTCTAGTCTATCGGTTAAAGAAAAAGGGACTCTCCTCGCTACTAGAGATAGCTGACCTCTTGATCGATATCGGCCGCCTAATTCTCATTTTCTAATTGCGACCTAGCGATAATATATTCTTGATTGGAGGCTCTCTTGAACCTCAGAAGTATCTTTAATCAATCTCCATGTCACGATCCATGGACGTGGTTTTTACTTCCGGCATCGGAAAATACCTCACCTCTTCCTTATGCCACTCCTTGTAACCGTCAAGCGTACGAGTAGGGACGGATAACCGACCGTAGTCATTGCCTTCGCGATGGAAAAGATGGTTACGTGTATAGGAACGTAACTCGCCATCTGTCCAAGAGACCATCACGATTGGAAACGGGTACGTGGTGAGGCTTAACGGGGTCACTAAGGTACGGGAAGATATTTGGCGTAACAGGTAAGCTGATTTCTCGAACGCCACCCAATACGGACCCGTACAGTAAAGATGGATGAAGGCACGATTATCCGACTCTCGCTTAAGAATCTCTTTCAAATGGGTTCCTAACAACGAGATAAGGCGTACTCCGGATCTATCCTCTTTTTTACCGTAGTGCGTATCCATCTATGTGTATCATAATAGTTCTAGCAGGTCACGGGTGATATTTACTTTGGCACATCCCAGTAGATCTACACGGATCACAAAGTTAAGATTGCCATCCTCCACTTCCAGCACGTTACCTTCTAGACCATGCAACTTACCGCCGTTAATGCGTACCCTCGCTCCAAGAGGCAGCGGACGGGGATCGATAATGACAGGCTCTTCGGAATCGTCCAGCATCCTACGGAGTTTCACCATCTGCTCATCCGGAATGAAGGCTACGGGGCGTATGCCTCCAGACCGTTCGCCAGCTATGTTTACCATGAAACGTTTGATATAAGGAAGATGCACGATCTCCTTCCTACGCAAGACATCGGTGCAACGGATGAATACAATGGAACGGAAGACGATCCGGTCTACTTGCTTACGCTTGCCGCTTGGCAGAAGACACATCTCTTTTTGGGAGGCTATATAAACCTCATAGTCCTTCTCGCCTTCCGGCTGACTGGCTATGCGCTTTTCCAGCTTGTCACGGCATAGTTTCTCGGACTTGTTGTTGACGATAGCGATGTACCAATGTTTCTGATCAGATTTTCGCCGTAACGGGTTTTCAGGAATGGTTCTTTCAACGCCTACGGCGTCGATACCCTCATGAGGTACCGAATTTACAACCGTTTTTACAACATTCGCTCGCATCTCGTTGATTGCTTAAAAGAGATAGTTTGATATATACACCATAACCCTTTTTCGCCATGTGAGAAATTAGGCTACTTAGTGAGTAGCGCAAAAGGTGGGAGAATGGTTATTACCAAGTTGTAGAGACGGAGCATGCTCCATCTCCCACCGTCTGACAGTAATTTAAAACATCTTTTAGAGGGGATGAGACGGGGTATACCCATCTCTACAAGAATGTATGTTCGATTTTAGGGGGGGACGTGATGATTTCGGAAATACGAGGCCATTTCGTCTCTATTGCCATGTCTATACATCAGAAATAAGAACGAATATTTAACGAGAATCCAACTGGAAACACAAACAAACCCTAATGATTGCTTGTTTTTTGTTATTTTTTACTACATTTGCGGCGTGAAACAAACGCTACTCACTAAGTAGCCTCATCCCACTTTCGACACATAATTATAGACACAACCAAAGCAAGTGCTATTCACCTCTGTCATTTTTTCCAAAGAGAAACTTCTCAGATAAATCTGGGTGGTCTTGATGGACTTATGCCCCAATAATTCACTGATCATTTCTATAGGGACATTTTGCTCTTTCAATGCCATGGCGAAGGAATGGCGGATCGTATGGAAAGCAAGTAGCAAAGCAAACGATTTCGGAATTGAATAAGGCAAACGTAAGTGGTTGAGAAACAGCAAAAACTGATTTTCTTACATAGTGCATATAACGCAAAAAATAACAGTTTTGAGCAGGAGTTAAGTTACCAAATCGTTAGCTTGGCTGTTACCAAAAACCGATAGGTAACGAAATAATCTGCGATAGCATCACATTGCGTTGATTGTCATCACTTTGCATAGTAAAGAACGCTTATATATGGGCTAACTTAGCAACCAAAAATATAAGCGTATGAAAGTAGAAAAATTCAAGGTGTTGCTCTACCTTAAAAGGAGCGGATTAGACAAGTCGGGTAAGGCTCCCATCATGGGACGCATTACCGTAAACCGAACGATGGCGCAGTTCAGTAGCAAGCTGTCGTGTACTCCCGAATTATGGAATCCTCGAGAAAGCCGACTCAATGGCAAGAGCAAGGAGGCTGTTGAAATCAATGCCAAGATTGACAAGCTACTACTTGCCATTAACTCGGCATTCGATTCTATTTTAGAGCGCAAGATTGATTTCGATGCAACAGCTGTCAAAGAGAGTTTTCAAGGCAGTGTTGAAACTCAAATGACACTCCTCAGACGATTGGATATTCATATTGAGGATATGCAATCGAGAATTGGTGTTGATGTTGCCAAATCATCGATGTCAACCTATATCTATACTCGCAGATATCTTGGCGAGTTTATAAAAAAGCGTTTCAAGGTTGAAGATTTGGCTTTCGGGCAATTGAACGAGCATATGGCATATGAGTTTCAAGAGTATGTCTTGAAGGATAAAGGTCTTGCAGTTGATACGGCAAGGCATTATCTGGCCATACTCAAAAAGATTTGCCGACTGGCGTTCAAAGAGGGACATTCAGAGAAACGCTATTTCGCAAATTTCAAACTGCCAAAAGAGAATAGGAAAGCACCACGAGCATTAATTCGTGAGGACTTTGAAAAGATCCGAGATTTGGAAATTCCGGCATCAAGAGTAACACATAATATTGTAAGGGATCTATTCTTGTTTGCTTGCTATACAGGCGTCCCTTATGCCGATGCTGTTTCAATAACAGACGATAACATATATACAGACGATAACGGTGCATTATGGCTGAAATATCTGCGAAAGAAGAATGAACATTTGGGTAGAGTGAAACTATTGCCCGAAGCTATTGCTCTGATAGAGAAATATCGCAGTAATGAGCGCAAGGAGTTATTCCCGATGATACACCACCCTAATCTGCGAAGGCATATGAAAGGACTTAGGGATTTAGCCGGGATTAAGACTGATTTGGTCTATCACATGGGGCGTCATACCTTCGGAAGTTTGATTACGCTTGAAGCAGGTGTTCCCATTGAAACAATCAGCAAAATGCTTGGGCATACAAACCTTACTACTACTCAACTTTATGCTAAGGTAACACCTAAGAAGTTGTTCGATGATATGGATATATTCATCAAGGCAACAAGTGATATGACATTAGTTTTATAACACACAAACAGTTTGAATTATGAGAAGTACATATAAACAACTATACTACATTAACCGCAGCAAAATTAAAGCTGATGGAACAACCTCCATTATGTGCCGAGTAACCATTGATGGCAAAGTCACTGTGTTGGCGACAGGGCTTTATTGCACTCCTAATGAATGGAACAGCAAGAAAGGCGAAACAAAGAATAGTAGAATCAATGGTATGCTCAATGACTATAAGAATCGTATTGATGATACTTACAATAGTCTGCTAAAAGCAAATGGTGTCATCACTGCCGAATTGCTAAAGAATGCCATTACGGGTGTTTCAGATATTCCAAAATACATATTGCAAGCCGGTGAGGTTGAAAGGGAAAAACTTAAAATCCGTTCTGTACAGATTGACTCCACATCTACATATCGCCAATCAAAGATGTACCAACACTATTTGTGTGAGTATATCAATTCGTTGGGCAAAGAGGATATGCTATTTACGGATATAACAGAGGAGTTTGGTAACAACTTTGTACTCTATATGAAGATGAATTACCTGCATAAGCCATCATATAGGAACCATTGTTTGTGTTGGCTAAAACGATTGGTCTATTTGGCTGTGGATAATGGCATCTTGCGTTTCAATCCAATAGAAGATGTCCAGTATGAGAAAAAGCCTCCAAAGAAATTGATGTACATAAGCAAAAGTCAATTGCAGGATATTATGAACCATCCAAAACTTGATCCATTGCAGGAGTTGGCGAGACGAACATTTATTTTCTCTTGTTTTTGTGGATTGGCGTATGTGGATGTACAACGATTATATCCTCATCACATAGGAACAACAGCGGAAGGACGCAAATACATTAGAACCTACCGTAAGAAAACAGATGTAGAGGCATTTATTCCCTTGCACCCGATAGCTGAGCAGATATTGTCACTATACAATACTACAGATGACAGCAAGCCAATCTTCCCATTGCCTTGCAGAGATATGATTTGGTTCGAGATACACGAATTGGGATTTGCTCACCAATTCAAGCATAACTTGTCCTACCATCAGTCCAGACACACATTCGGAACCTTGCTTGTATCAGCTGGTGTTCCAATGGAGAGTATTGCAAAGATGATGGGTCATACCAATATCCGTACTACTCAGGGATATGCCAAAGTGACCGATGATAAGATTTCGGAGGATATGGATAGATTGATTGAGAAAAGGGGACAACAACAATTAACCAATAATAATGCATCGGTATGAAGCGATTGAATAAAAACAATTAATAATGGTGTAGTGGATATTTAAGCAGCATCCGCTTATTTGATTCAGAAAGAAATAATCAGTTGATCTAATTGATGTAGGTTAGAGATTATTATAAAATCATCAACAAACTGCAAATACTTTACCATTCATTTAAATCCTTTAAATAGAATTCATTATCTTTGAGGTAAAATTATATGATTATGGCTAAAGAAGAAAATAAAGATTGTTTTGTTATTATGCCTATCGCTGATTGTGAAGGGTATGAAAAAGGGCATTTTGGACATGTTTATGATGATATAATTAAGCCTGCGATAGAAAAGACCGAGTTTAGGGCAATCCGTGCTGATGAAGTTAAAGAAACAAATCTCATTCATCTAGATATCCTTAAAAAACTTATTGATGCACCAATTGCTGTATGCGATTTAAGTACACGAAATCCAAATGTTTTGTTTGAACTTGGAATACGCCAAGCTTTCGACAAGCCTGTTGTACTAATTCAAGAGAAAGGGACTCAGAAGATTTTTGATATTGCACCACTTAGATATCTTGAGTACTCAAAAGATATGAAGTATCATGAGGTACTTGAAAGTCAGAAAAAATTGCAAGAAGCAATTGAAGCCACAAAAGCCGCTGAGGGTGATTCGGGAAATGTTAATTCGATTGTAAAATTAATGGCTTTAAGTGCTCCTGCCAATATCCCTAACCTAGATAGTTCTAATAAAGAAGTACTTGCTTTGGATGTTATGCGGTCACAAATGAATGACATGAAAATGATGATGGAAATGTTTATTCATGATGGCAAAAGGGGTATTTCAAGGAGAAGCAATATAGCCGCAATTGAATATGAACGAATAGTAAATCGATTAGACAAATTAGCATCCTCAAAATTAGAACCCGAATTTGCAGATAGAGAATATTCAAAACTAATGCGAGATACTGAAGAAGTGATGATGAATTGCGGAGGCGAATTAGACCATAGAATGTTCAAGTATTTAATGGATAAAATTTATCGTCAACGAGACGAATATTTTTCTACAAGATAGGTTTCTGAAACATTATAAATTGGGATAGTTAAAGTTGATTTTAATTGTCCCAATTATTTTTATCCCCAATACCGTCAGTCGCTTATTCCCGTTGCTGTCCATTAAGTTAGTACAGACTCTTCTGAAAGCGAAAAGGTCAAGCGGCAAGCCGTTTCGGACTGAATCTTCCTCCTACGGAGAGTATTCAGCCCGAAAACCTTTCCCCTTTCACGTCTGTACAATGGACGCTTTCGGCAACGGAAACAAACGACTGACGGAAAAGTAATAAAACACAAAAAGAACAGCGTACAAGTAGGTCTATGTAGATAGCCTAAGTGTACGCTGTTCTCGATTCTATCCATAGGAGGGGATTTTTAGGAATCATAATAATTTGGCAGACGGTAAACTGCACTCCCTCCAGAAATGTAATGTTATATTCTTGCCGTCAATCCGCAGAGTATCGCAATACCGAAACTTAGGAATGTGCCAGCCAATACATACTCCGTCTTGGCTGTATCTGTGTCCTTAAATCGTAAGATTGATTTAGCAGCAACTATAAAGCCTATTGCCTCAAACTGACCAAGCAATACAAAAACAATGGTTAGTATTCGCTCCAAATTACCTATCAACGCTCCAGCATTCTTTATGTTGTCGCAAGACTCTGATTCACCAACTTGATACTTCTCTAAAATCAGCTTAATAAGGATATTGGCAGGTTTCATACACAAGAGAACTGCCAATATTAAAAGTGGCGTTGAGAACGAACTTGGGATATCAATCATTTGCAATGGCAATTCTTTTGTCATTTCGTAAATGGTGGATATTGCGGCCAATATACCCAAGTGAAGCAATTGGTCTATAACAAAGCTCCACAAGCCTTTTGGACAATGAATTTTTACAGCATCAATTGCAAAATGAGAAACGGCAATCAGCAAAGCCCATAATCCAAAACCACAAGATGGAACTATTATCCAAGATAACAAACCTATGGTTATAGCATGTACATATAGAAACCAACTCTTGAATTTTCTCGCCTCCTTTTGTTCGCAGCATTTGTCGGTTTGCAGATAGAAATCCCCGATGATATGAGCCAATACCAAGCTCAAAAACAATGTACTATTCATAGTTATCAAATTTAATCTGTTCAAAATAGTTTAGAGCCTCTTCAATACAGTACCACTTAGCAGAAGATGAATGGCTGTTTACTCCTGGCTGTGAGATTCCTAATTTATCGGCAATATCTTCCTCTTTAACCGACAATAGTTTATAGAACAAAACCTCGCTTTGCTTTTTCGTAGCATTGTTCATTAGAGCATCTGCCAGAACTGCAATCGTATTCAATGCTGAAGGCTGAATATCATTGCTGATATGAATGCTTAATGTACCCTTATTGGGGGAAGTCATATTTTCAATGGCTCTACCAGAAAGATATATGGCTTCTCCATCCAAAATGCCTTCTTGCTTATCTACAATTCTCATTTCTCCAATACCGATGGCTATCCGTATACCATAAGTCTGAAAACTCTTACTTTGCTTAATCTCTGGAAGTGTAATAGATTTGATATAGGATTTGATTATCAGTGCAATGCGAAAAGAATCTGATACATTAGGTATCAGGCATTCAATATAATCCCCTTTTATTTGCCGTCCCCAAAAGCCTGGAAACTTTTCTCCTAACAACTGAAACAAACTATCAATTTTTTGTTTCAGTTCAATAGTACCCTCTTTTGACAAAGAAGTAGAAGAAACAATGTCGGCAGAAAGTGTTGCGTACATATAATGAATCTTTTATTCGACTGCAAATATACGCACATTATTTGTTTTATCCAAAAATATAAGCTATAAAACTTATATGGTGGAATTATAAGTGTTTTGGCTTATAATTTTAAAATATAAGTTCTATAGCCTATAAGTTTAATTGTTCCCCCAACAATCGAATACTAAGTGTCTTTCAGCCTATACGCCTCCTTGAATCCACTCATTATAGTTCGCTGCACATCGGAGGTACGGTAGAGGATTTTACCGCCTACCTGAATATAGGACAAAATGCCGTTGTTGCGATAATCTTGGAGTGTTCTTCGGCTCACTTTCAAGATGTGTGCAACTTCCTTATCGGTCAGCAGTTCATCGTTGAACGCACCCGGCTGTCGGCTCTCAAATAACTTCTCAATAGACACTAACAGTCTGTCGATGCTTGAGTGGAACATCTTTACCCACTCATGGTCTTTTTCTCTGATTTCATTGTTCATACGCTTTTAGTTTTTATCATTGTTATTATACTCATTTCACTCGGTTAAATAGTTCTACCTCGCCATTTGGCTTCCTTGCGTCGATCCTCCACAATCCTGATAATGCGTTCAACATCTTCGGGACGGTAGTAGGTCTTGTTACCAATCTTGCTGAATGCAAGCGTTCCGTTATCACGAAGTGTTTGTAATGTCCTCGGACTGATACGCAACTTTCGACACACATCGTGGTTGTCCATCCACTCGTCAATTTTCTTCTCACTGTGTCGGCGACAAAGGTTATCCACTCGCTGCACGAAGTACTCAAACTTGGCTGCAATTCCCTCAAAGGTTCTTTCTTCAAAACTGATGATGTTCATTGTTGTCAATATTTTTAGTTATACATATTTTTCTTTTTCCGTTGGTGTTTCCACTGCAAATAAAAGCAGTTAAGAACAGACTGCAATGGGTGTGTCCATACGTGTCATAGGCTGACATATCATTGCATATTCGGTGCGGTAAATTACCCCACGAAATCCCATCATATCCATCATTATAATCATTTTTCTTTTCGCAGTAAATTCGTTTTGTTGGTGCGAAATAATGGATAAGTTGTCATACCTCAATGATTCATCGAACTTGTTGCAGTATATGGCGTAGTTCGTGGCACTTTAACAGCCTATGCTAATAGTTTTACTCACCAATCAAGTATAGTTATCACACCTATACACTTAGTTTCCAATTAAAGCGACTGCACGTTTCGGATCTTGTCCGCTGCATTGTCGTTTGTCAGACCGATGCTTATCCGTCTGCCAAATTTTTGCCCGAACAGCCGAAACAGACAGCCACTAATCAGTCATAACAGGATAGCGGATAGACCAACTTCCGATGTCTCGGCAGTCCGTCTATCCGCTATCGAAATTAAGGCCTTAATTTCCGCAATTTATGATTCTATCCGCAATTTATCATCACTCCCAATAACAGAAATTTTGAGCAGTCCTCACCATTAGTTCACCTGCCTAAAAAGCAGAACAATACTTAATTGCCTAACTGAATCCAATCGTTTCATTGCCTGAATTATACACACTTACTTTGCTCACGACAATTGGTCAATGTGCGCACTGAGACCGGAGTATAAACCCTAAAAAATAAACAAATGGGAACAACAAAAACAATTGAAAAGAACGCTTTGACTGAAATGATGAGTCTGAGCGTATCGCCATCGGCAGCGAGAGATGCCGAAGTTAAAAAGAGTGTTGAATTGGCTTTGCAGGATTTCACGCCAAAGAATCGTATTGCAGACTCTGTAATCGGGGGAGAGGCAGTAGCCGAGCCACAATCCGTTATGGATGTTTCAATCATTACAGAGGAGCCACCCAGCATCCAACGCAGAGTCAGCAGTAAGCAACGCAAACTCTCATTGGAGGAGTATCGCAATTCCTATCTAAAAGTACCCGTCATTATCGACCGTAAACCTGTATTTGTCAGTTGTGAGGTAAGGGACAGACTTGAAGATTATGTCCGTAAACTCGGAGGTCGAAAGATGAGTGTTTCTGGCTTGCTTGAGAACATAGCCCGTCAGCATCTCGACACCTACGATGCCGACTTTGAGCAGTGGAGAAAATTGTAGTGCTGACCTGACGGATAGCCTGCGATAAAGCAAGAATCCGAGAGTGCGAGAGGTCGGAAGCACGGAATAACGGAAGCAACCGATATACCGCTCACGGTACCATTATCAGTGACTGAAAAAGCAATCGAAGCCATCGAAAACCGTAAATGACGGTAGAAGCAGCAAGACCTCAGTCTTGGGGTGTAGCGAGGTTATCTTTCGGGATGCCGAAAAATGTCGGACGAGCCGCCATTGCACCCGAAAAACCTCGCTCCACTCCCAAGTGGAGGCAATCTGCTCCCGATGGTCGCAGATTGTGAAAAGCCAAATTGAAAATCAATAACCAAGTAAAAAGTACAATGATGAATTATAAGAAAACAAGTAAACCAAAGCCAAGAGGCAGACCACAGGTAAGCACCCTGAAACGCCTCACAAAATCAGTAACAGTGAAGTTTTCAAAGCCCGACTATGAGAAGTTACGCCACCGTAGCAAGAATGCCAACCGCACGCTTGCCGAGTACATTCGAGATGCAGCCTTTGATGCCCGAATAGTAGCCAAACATTCGGCAGAGGATGCTGCAATAATTCGCAACCTTACGGCTATGGCAAACAATCTCAATCAGCTAACCAAGCTGTCACATCAGACAGGATTCTATCGAACAAAGAATGTAGTGATGGAACTGCTTGCCAAGTTGAAGGAGGTATTAAGCGACTACAAAGCCGAAGAAAGGAGGTACAGATGATAGGCAAAATCAAGAAGGGAAAATCCTTTGGTGGCTGCATACGCTATGTGATGGGAAAAGACAACGCCGAAATCATCGCATCGGATGGTGTACTTCTCAGGAGCAACAAAGAAATGATTGATAGTTTTAACTGTCAGTGTCTCTTAAATCCGAAGATTAAGCAACCGTTAGGACACATTGCACTCAGCTTTAAGCCCGAAGATGCACCACGATTAACCGATGAGTTTATGGCTAAAATCGCATTGGAGTATATGGAATTGATGGGCATTAAGAACACCCAATTCATCTTGGTAAGGCATCATAATACCGACAATCCGCATTGTCATTTGGTATATAATCGCATAAACTACGATGGTAAAGTAATCTCTTCGCAGAACGATTTCAAGCGTAATGAGATTGCAACGAAGAAACTAAAAGACAAGTACGGATTGACCTACGCAGAGGATAAGAGCAAGACCAATGTACGGAAGCTCCACGATTCTGAACGGGTGAAGTACGAGATTCATAATGCTGTTAAGGCTGCTTTGAAACGAAGCCGTACTTGGTGGGACTTGGGTAAGCAACTTCAAAAACAAGGCATTGGAATGACCTTCAAGATTAACCGAAGAACGGGCAAGAATGAAGGATTGAGCTTCACCAAAGATGGCTACACATTCAAGGCTTCCGATGTGAATAGGCAGTTCAGTTATTCAAAACTTGATGCTCAATTAAGTTGGGATATGCAGAAAATGCAGACCGAAATTGAACCTAAACAGCAACCAATAAGGCAAGAAGCAGAGCAAAATTACAGCGTTACGGACAGCCTTATTGAAAGCAATGGATTAAGCTTATTGACTCCATCGGATGCTCTACCAGAGGAAGAGCAAGTACCTTCTTGGCAGAAACAAAAGAAGAAGGAGCGAAAAAAGAATCAAGGAATAAGATTCTAAGCAAACAAATTTTTCACACTTAAAACAAATTGATATGAGTAATAAAAACTTTAACCACAACGACAATGAGTCGTTTATGGAAGGCATCTACGGATGCTTGGAAAGAATCGAGACAGGTATAATCGAATTGCAGAAAGCTAAACCAAGTGATAGCAATTCGGTCGTTGATAACGAGGCTAATGAAACATTAGTAGAGGAGATTAAAGCACTTGTTGTCAATGCCACAGGGCTTAATTGCAGGCATACCGACCGCAAACTCGAGGAGCAGACTAAGGTTCTCAATTCAAATTTTAGTGCCATTAGCGAGAGTGTAAGGGATGTAAAAGCAATTGTCAATAAATCGCAATCATCTGGAGAAGTGCTAAACTCATTGGCAGAGTTAAAGCATATTCAAGAGCAAAAATCTGACGAGGTTAAATCATTAGTTCAGAAGTTGAAAACAACAATTGAGGAAGGTGTTCACAATTTCAAGCACCATAGAATTGGTTTTGAGACCCCGTTTGTCATTTGGACCATTGTAATAGAAACAGTTTTGATTTTGGGGTTATTTACTTGGATAATTATATCAGAGAAACCTAACCAAAACCGCATCGATAACGACCTCAAATATCGCTACATCAAGATGAAAGGCGATGCCTCGGCAGAGCAGATAGCCACATTGGAGGATATCTTTGAACTCAACCGCAACACCGAAGCAATCGAACAGATGCGTGAAGATGTGGAGACCTATGAAGAGGCCGTTCGCAAACAAGCTGCCCTTGCCGAGCAAGCAAGGCTCAAAGAGCAAGCCGCCAAGGAGCAAGAGAGCAAAGCGAAGTCTATCAAGGATAAACAACAGCCAAAGGATAACCCAAATAAAAAATCAAAACCGTGAGCCTATGGCAAGTATCAAGGTAAAGTTTCGCCCCTCGGCAAACGAGAATAAGGAGGGAACAATCTATTTTCAAATCATTCAGAATCGTGTAATCCGTCAGTTAAAGACGGATTACCGACTCTTTATGTACGAATGGAATGAGAATGAGAACGCAGTAAATACCAGCAACAGCCGACAGAACTATCTACAATCCATTGAAGAGCGAATTGATTGGGATATTAAGCGGCTACAATCTATCATCAACCATTTGGGGAGTAAGCGACAGCGATATACTACCGATGATATAATCTCTACATTCCAAAAGCAAGCCAATGAGCAATCGTTGTTCAACTTTATGCAGGGTGTTATAGCCCAATTGCAGCAAATGGGTAAGCATCGCACATCGGAAACCTATCGTTGTACTATCAAAAGTTTTATGCAGTTTAGAGAGGATAAGGATGTTTTATTAGCGGATATTGACTCTGATTTAATGCTGATGTATGAAGCTTTTTTGCATAACAGAGGACTAACCAAGAACAGCACTTCGTTCTATATGCGAATACTCCGAGCTGTCTATAATCGTGCAGTTGAAAAGGAGTTGACCGCCAATCGAAACCCTTTCAAACACGTTTATACAGGTATTGACAAGACCATTAAGCGAGCAATCCCATTAAAGGTAATCAAGCAGATTAAGAACCTCGACTTATCATTGCAACCATCATTGGATTTTGCAAGGGATATGTTTCTCTTCTCATTCTACACTCGTGGAATGTCATTCATTGATATGGCATATCTCAAGAAGAAAGACCTATCCAATGGCATACTCTCATACCGCAGACGCAAGACCGGGCGACAACTTTTCATCCGTTGGGAAAAGTGTATGCAGGAGATTGTGGAGAAGTACGATACTGATTATTGCAGTCCGTATTTATTGCCTATTCTCAAATATCCATACGATAGAATTCAATATAAGAATATGCTATATCGTACAAATAAGTCACTGAAGGATGTTGCAAAGATGGTCGGATTATCCATTCCCCTAACTCTATATGTAGCCCGTCATTCGTGGGCGAGTATTGCCAAGAGTAAGAACATTCCTATTTCGGTTATCAGTGAAGGTATGGGACACGACTCGGAAATGACAACGCAAATCTATCTGGCATCTTTAGATAATGCCGTAGTCGATAGAGCAAATGCTCAGATATTAAAGGAATTGTAGGAAGTGAAGATGTTTAGCAAAATGATTGCTCTCTATGTAAGAGATACTTAATTTACTGCAAAATTACGCAAAATAAAGCAACTATCACCATTTTGGAGCCAATAAAAAGGCTGACGGCCATATATTTATGCGTGATTGTTTAGCAAAAGCAGATAAACAAAACGAAATACTATCTAATAATCAGCAAGTTCCGTCTGACGTAGTATCTCTTACATAGAGAAGAAAGGAAGATGGGATATGTCTTTAAAATTATTCTATACACAAAAAAGACTATATACGTAATTTTGAGTATTTTTGCAATCGATAATAACTTAACTCATAGATGTACAGATATGGAATTTCAAGGTCTCTTGTCCACTTTGTCCCCAATCCTTGATGGAACAGGTGTATTTATTTTAAGTTTCATTATTGCTACGATTTTCGCAGTAATATACAGATTCACTAAATCGAGGCAATTGTTAAATAGTCTCCCTGGTCTGTTTACCTCGCTAGGTCTTTTAGGAACATTCGTTGCTATCTGTAATTCATTGGGTGGCATAGATAGTATGCAGAGCCCTAATGTCCTTCTGATTATTCAGAAGCTGATACCAGCATTTACCTCTTCAATTGCCGGTTTGATTGCTGCATTCATAGCAACAACAGCGTGTAAGATTTGGTATTCCTATGAAGAAAAAAGAATAGACAAGAAAGTTGAGAATAAAACTCCCGAAGAGTGCTTGTTTGAGGTCATGAACAACACCAGCCAGACTCATGCGTCAATCGAAGAGGTAGTATCATTACTTAAACAGAAGGCTGCTAAAGACGAGGAATATAATCAGAAACTCAATGATTCTATTAGCCAGCAGAGTAAGATTCTTGAAGACTTCATCAACAAGTTTGTTGTCAGGATGGAAGAGATCTTTACCAAGATGCAAGGTAATATTGAGCAACAGATTCAGGACTTCGGTGAGGATCAGTTTAAGAAGACTAGCGCCATCCTTACTGAGATTACACAGAAGTTGTCAGATTCTTCAACTACTTTAATTGCTAAGCAGGAGCAGTCCGTAACGGAGATGATTGATAGAACTAATGAGGGATTGAGTTCTGTTACCACGACCGTTGTTCAGCAGGTAGATAAACTTTGTGCAGATACCACGAGTGCCCTTCAGGATATAAGTGCAAAGCAGCGTGAGGACTTCTCTGGTATAATTGAAAAGTATGGAGATCTGGCTCAACGCCTGACACAGCAGGGCGCAGATGGTTTGCAGCAGATGGAGGAACTTAAACAGACCTACCAGTCTGCAAATGCTTCTATGTTGCAAAGCACAACCGATATGAATAATGAGATTACGGCTGGATTTAGAAGTTCTATCTCAACTCTTATTGCCGACATGCAAGCACTCATTCGTCAGCAAGTAGAATCACTCTCTGCAGCTATCACAAACAGCGTTCAAACATTGCAGCAGAGCTATGACTATATTGACAATCATATGGCCCATATCAAGGGCAATTATGATAGTTCAGCTCAGTCATTTGAGGATGCAATGAAACTTGCCCATAGACACAATGAAGCATCTGATAAACTTGTGAAAACATTCAATGAGAGTATCGGTGCCGTTGTTGAGACCAATGAGAAAATTGACAACGTGCTTTCTGTATTAGTTGAACGCCAGGAGAATATCGAGTCTCTAATTGTTAAGATTAATCAGATTGGAGAGACTATTGAACTCTTACAGAAACTTGAGTTGCAACTTAATAGAATAGCCAGCAAATGAGTAAGATAAATTTTAAAGAGGAAGGCGAACAGCATAATTTTTGGCAGAATTATACTGACCTAATGTCAGGCTTCCTGATAGTATTTATAATAACCAGTATAGTCGCTTGGTATGGCAATATTCAGGTTACAGACCGTCTTGGTGGTGACCCCAATATAGAGCATACCATTAAGCAAATTGATCTTATACGAGAGTTCCTAGATGCGCAGAAGCATCTTGATAGCGAATATTTTGTCTATAATGAGAAATACCAGCGATTTGAGTGTACGGTAAATGTTCTATTCGCTGAGGAAGATGACAAAATCCCGGCTGCAAGCAAAGCTGATTTAATCAATGCGGGCAAGGAGTTAGAGGGAATTATTGAAAAGTTCAATCAATCCGTTAATGTAGCTTTTAAGGTTGTAATAGAAGGACGTGCCGCCCGCCACCTCAATTATCCAACCAAAATAGAAAATGAGCAGGCGGATGTCAGAGGTTGGAAATATGCAGAGACCTTAAGTTACAATAGAGCTCGTAGCCTCTATGCCCTTTGGCAGGACAACGGCATATTAAAAGATGTCGAGAAAATTAATGGAGAAGTCTTTATTAGTGGGTCTGGTTTCGGTGGACAAGGAAGATATTCAGGCTATGGGCCCGACGGAGAGGATAAAAATAAGACTTTTATCATTCAGATCATTCCATACATAAAGCATATTTAGTATGAAAGTAAGGGATTTAAGACAATATATAACAGCACTTTGCGGAGGCAAAGACACAATAGATGCACTTGGTACTGACAAGGAGTACTTCCTTGAGAAAATGTCAGGAGCTGGACAAAAGGTCAATGCATTGATTTCTGGTGCTGCAAGTTTTGCCAATAATGCTAAAGAGCAACTCTTTTATGAGTTTGTTCAGAACGCTTATGACGCTAGTGCGGATTCTCTTTTCTTCTATGCTAACGATGAGTACTTGATTGTACTGAATAATGGAGAACCATTTTATACAGACCTTGATATATTCGAGAGTGATGATCCTCGAGATGGTCAGTTATATAACTTTCTAGCAAAGGGCAAATCTCTCAAATTGGAAGATGCAAGCAAGTTAGGCAAATATGGACAGGGTTCAAAACTTCTTTATACCTTACTGGCCGATGTAAACAACAATGCCAATACGGAAGAATTACTGAAAGAAGCAATTGTAAAGAATAAGAAGGGTCCATATCTAATTAGTTGGAGCAACAAGGCTCAGCTGGATGCACTTCTCATAAATGGCGATGAGTGGACAGCGGCACAGGCTGATAATATAGACGACAACTTGCTGTTTGCAAAGATTTTGATGAGCTATTATCCAATTGCACCTGGCCAGAATTCCAGTTTCTTTACCAACGAAGAAGCCGCAAAAGCTATTGCTGCTTTTGATTCCCTAATTGATCCCCGTCGAAATATGCATTTCCTAACTCGGGGTACAGCGCTTATTGTGCCTCTTGGTGAAGGTAAATATGAATCAATTGTTGCCAACTCAAATCTACAGAATGTCAGGTCTCGTTTAGGTGGTTTTGCATCTATTACAGCAGATTTGGACCACAATAAAGGCAAATACCTCAAACATATTTATGTTATGGGTGAAGAGGTTGAGCAACAATCTGTTCAGTCCATTTTTATAGAGTTTGAGAATGAGGGTAGATTCTTTGAGTATCATTTTGCTTTTAATCCAGCATTCTCTGAAAAGAATGTTGTTAACTTTTTCAAAGGATTGCCAATCCTACAAACTAAATACAGACTTGGCTTCATCGTAGATAGTCAAGTGTTTGACATTGATGATAGCCGTCAGCGTATTACCGATACGGACAAAACTGGTAGTCAGTTAAGATTGGCATTCAGTAAACTTATTGAGAAGCTAGAGGAACTTAGAATCACTGATGGAGTCAAGTTTGATTACATATACAAATCAATTTTGGCATCAAAACTTGAGAGTGGTATTGATGAAGCGAAATATGTTCGAGATGCTTTTTATGACACTTTCCGCCCATTCTTTGATAAGAATGCACCAACAGCAATTGGAACATATGTAGACTTCTCGTGCATTTGTGAACAAGAAAAAGAGGTTGATATCCAATTGTCAGATATAGGCATAAATGATAAATTTTGGGTTGACTATTCTTTATTGAAGGAGTATAAGTTCCATTTCACAAAAGAGATAGAGACATACTCCTTCAAGGATATGCTGTGTGATGCGGATAAAGCAATGTTGTCACAGTGGATAAAATCAATGTCTTTGGAAACCTACAAGTTGTTCCATAGTCATTGTCTTGATTGCATGAATGATATTGAAACCTTAAAGGTGTTTAGATCCGACAAAGGCAATCTTTTCTCAATTGCAGACATAAGAAGTGATAGCTTGGTATTTTACACTGCTTCAACCAGTGAATTGAAGTTCCCTGGTCAGGAATATATTATTGAAGCATTGACCGACACATATAGTTCAGACGATGCTCTAATCTTATACAAGAAAGTCAAGACTAATCTTGAGCATTTTAGGTCATCTGATGTGAATAAAGAAACGGTCTGCAATATACTGTGTGCTGTAAATGAAATTAGTAATATACTTAATTACCAAATAAAGCACGAAATAGCACTATTTCAGAATTGGCAAGGAGAGTACGTAGCGTTCAGTGAGCTACTCTCTGAGAGACCGGAAGGAACAATCCTATTTGATACATTTACTATTAAAGGTTATACACCAAGTGTTATCAAGGAAGGTGTTGTAGATTGGGTTGTAAATCCTGGCGAGATATGGCCTTGGCTTAACCGAAACCTTTCTAAAATTTTATCTCTAACAGATTGGCAGGATAATGCTCATAAGTACTTATCAGACATCAAGAAAGTGTTCATTGATGAAAAGGTAGACTTAAGTCAAAAGATATCCGTGTACCTAGACGATAGTGGTAAACCAACAGATACTACTTGCCATTATTTAATGCGTTACGGTAGAAAACTTGATATTAGCGAATACCAACTCTTGGCTGATAGTTTTAAGGGACACACTTTTGTCCCATATCAATTTGAGAAGGAACTTACCGAAGCTCCTTTTACATTGCCGTCTTTATCTGTCGATGATTTGTTATCTGATGGAATTGAACTGCATATTGATATATTGAAGATACTTGCAACATTGCACTCAGACCTATTAGGCAGATACAGGATAATCGGTACGCAAGATTCATTCAAAATATTTAATTTGGATGGAGGGCGAAACTACCTAGATAATGTTTCGAATGAACTGCGAAAGAAACTTGTTCAGGCTGGTTTCTACTATGTTCCCGAGCAGGTGCAAGCACTGTTTGCCTCGCACAATAACTATGCGTATTATTTCAAAACAAATACAACTTTGGCGTCCAAAGTTATTGACCGACTACCTAATACATATGAACTGCTGCCCGTTATCAAAGATTGCAATGCAGATATCATCAATCAGTATTTGGATAGCATCAATGAAATTGCTATAGACAACCACATTGAGGAGGATGATATCAGGTGGCAGTTGATACAGTTTGCCGTTTCTAGAAGTAGCGACACTAAAAACTATATAGAAAAGTTTAAGAGAGCAATCAAGCACAAGAATGAGAAGTTGCCTAATACAATCAAAAGTGATAGTATAACTTCCTCTAGTGGCGTATGCTACAATCTTTATGAGTTGAATAAGGAGTATAAGCAAGAGAATGAACTTGTTGATTCATTCTTTAGTTGTTTGCCTTCGGAGGATAAAGCCAATTGGTTTAAAACAATATTCTATAGCGACGCTATTGAGTGCATTGATGAGGAGGATTTATACGAGGATTTGAAAAGTGAGTATCTTTCTGTTGAGCAACTAAGATTCTGTCTCGATTACTCATTGCATTATTCTCCGGAGTATGATAGTTTGGAGATAGATGACGATGATAAGTTGGGTGAAGCTATGGATATGATCAAAGCGAATGCATATTATGGTTTTGATAGATATTTCAAGATAGAAGGTTTCAATCCAGCAGTTCAGGCTTATGCAGACTATGAATTATTGACGCAGGAAGAACATCTCCCTGTTCTACTACATAATTGGTTGAAGGATAATCCCGATGGAGTGAATTTGTTCTCGACATTGCGAACAAGTATCGATCCATATATTGCAATAAGAAGTACCATTAAGAATGGTAATGAGTCTGTTGGTATCCCAAGTTTTTCTGACTCTAAACTTACGGATCTAACCATATCATGGTTACTTAGTAGCAATATCGTTTACTTGTTGGACTCTGTATCATACAAACAAATTAGTATGGTAATAGAGCACTTGCCTGAGGAATTTGAACCGAAAGTATTCCTAAGATATACAGGCAAGATTGAGGAACTTAGTGGCGGAGTGATATTGCCAACATTTATACTTGAGAAATATCAGCCAGAAGCAAGGTTCTTGTCGTGGTATAACTGGACATACAGCGATACATTCAAAGAGTTGTTAAAGAGCAATGTTAAGCTTCAGCAATTCTTCGCTAACAACCGTGTGTTCTGTTATGGACAGCAAGATATGCTTGTAAACCACCAATTAGGTAAGGCTCCTAGAATTGAAATTGCACCCTCTGCTATAAATTCGAGCACAGCATATAAGGAGTTTTCATCACCACCATATGATAAATGGAAGTTGATGCCAGAATCTAAAGGTATTGTCATATATCTATCAAAGGAGCCTATCGGAGTGAACTTCGTTCTTAGATGTAACGGAGAGACACTATTCTCTACCGAGATGCGTAATAGAGAGTACGGATATGAGGCAAACAAGTATGTTGTAGTGCAATATCCCAATGCTGAAAGACTCACCCCGCTCAAGACTATTGAGAAATACATTGCCGAAATGAATTTCTTCAAGGAACCGTTTATTATCTTGCAAGGTCTGTATGTTGAGCAATTTGAACAGCTGGAAACTATGGCTGAGGAGAAGGGACTTGACATTCACTCGCTAGTTGAAACAGCAGATAGTAAGAGTGAGAATCAGGAGCAGGGATATACATATGTGAAGATGTCGGAAAATTTATCCAAAGAGTCTTTGCAAAAGGCTGCGGAATCTCTGTCTGATGACATGATTGATAGTATAGAAACACTAAGAGATATTGCAGAAAATCTAAGTCCTGACGAACTTCAGGAACTTGCGGAGAATAAGGACAAGTTGCTGGAAATGCTCGCGGACCTAAATGATGAAGATGAGACACATGAATCGCAGGTTCGTCAAATCATAGGTTATATAGGTGAACTTATATATGAACATTACTTGAAGGAGACTCTCAAAGTTGATTATGAGTTCTCAGCAGATCAAGGTGTTGGCGAGTATGATTTCAAGTATACTGACACCGATGGCCATACGGTGTATGTCGATGTAAAGACAAATTTGTATAGTTTGAAGGACGGAAATTCGCCATTCTATTTGCACAGAACTCAAAATGGGTTTATGCATGAGAATCCGCAAGCCGACTACCGTATCGTCCGTATATCATTGAAGGATTTACACTTGGATAAGGGAAGAGATAGTTATTCGACATTACGAGATGTTCACGGAAAGGACCAGAATCCTCGTGATAATTCACGACTTAAAGAGGATTGTCGAAAACTTGCTCTTCACTATTGGAAGCATGCACAAATTGAAGAATTTACTAGCGATTCTCCTGAATACGCAATTAGAATAGAAAGAAGACAATAGTATGGCAAAAAGTGTTTCACCTTTGCAGCAACTTTATTTCGCATGGAACTTAACTCACAAAAAGTCCGTGAGCGATGATACTCGCTTTACTGGTATATTATCAGAAGCTAAAGTAGACCTCAATCCTCATCAGGTTGAGGCTGCTCTTTTTGCCTTCAAATCCCCACTTAGCAAAGGTGCTATACTTGCCGACGAGGTTGGTCTTGGTAAGACCATTGAAGCTGGTATCATACTATCAGAGATGTGGGCGGAGCATAAAAGGAATATTTTGATTATTGTTCCTGCCTCTCTCCGCAATCAGTGGAACATCGAGTTGATGGAAAAATTCTTCCTGCCATCAACAATTCTTCTGTCTGACAATTATTCTGCATATAAGAGTGCCGGTGTTAACCCACTAGGGGCAGGGGAAGATATCATTGTATGTTCATACAACTTTGCCGCAAAGTATTCGGAGGAGATTTCAAAAGTATCTTGGGATCTAGTTGTAATAGATGAGGCTCATAAATTGAGAAATGTATATAGGAAGTCTGCTAAACTCTCCAATATTCTTAAACGAGTTTTACAGCCGTATAAAAAGGTGCTTCTTACAGCGACTCCTTTGCAAAATAACCTCAAAGAGTTATATGGACTTATAAGCATAATCGACGGAGAGTTTTTTTCGTCTGTTGATACATTTGATAAGCAATACAACGCTGTTTCCACAAGAGAAACTTCAAGATACAGCGAACTAAAAGAGAGATTGCAAAAGATTTCTCATAGAACTCTGCGCCAACAGGTTCAGGAATATGTGAACTATACTAAGCGTTCTGCTATGGTTACCAAGTATGAACCGACCGATGCTGAGCAGGAATTGTATAATCGAGTAGATGACTATCTTAAAAGAGATATTATTCATGCAATTAACCCAATTGCACTACCTATGCTATCTCTTATAATTCGTAAGATCTTGTCATCGTCTGCATATGCTCTTTCCTTTACATTAGGTAAACTTATAAGTAAGTTAGAGAAGTACAAAAGAGAAGGAAAAGTTATAGATGATATTGATGACTTTTATGACGACATCGATATGATGGATAACGAAGACTTCTCAGATGAAGAGGAAATGCAAGAGCCTAGTTCTGAGCATGTTGACTATTCTATTGATGGCGAAATTAAAGAACTGTTGGAATGCCAGAGATTAGCTCAAAATATAAAGGAGGAGACTAAGGCAATTAAGTTAGTTGAAGCCCTTGATGTCGCATTTAATAGAATCAAAGCAATTGGGGGAAATAGGAAAGCTCTAATCTTCACCGAAAGCAGGCGCACACAGGAGTATTTAAAAAGCTATCTTGAAACGCACGGATACAAAGATAAGGTCGTATGTTTCAATGGAATGAACAATGACTTTACTTCTAAGTGTATATATGAAAATTGGTTAAATAGATATCACGGCACAAACCGTATATCCGGAAACCGAGAAATTGATAGAAAACAGGCTATCGTTGATTATTTTAACACTGATGCCGAAATACTAATTGCTACTGAGGCCGGAGCTGAAGGAATTAACCTTCAATTCTGTTCTTTGGTGGTTAATTTCGATATGCCTTGGAATCCCCAAAGAATTGAGCAGAGAATTGGTCGTTGCCACCGATATGGTCAAAAACACGATGTTGTAGTGGTTAATTTTGTCAACCAAAATAATATTGCAGATAATCGTGTATACGAACTATTGGATAGCAAATTCAACCTCTTTGACGGTGTTTTTGGTTGTAGTGACGAGGTGCTTGGCGCGATAGATTCTGGCGTTGGATTTGAGAAGCGCTTAAATCAAATATATCAAACATGCAGAACTGCACAAGAAATAGAGGCAGCTTTTGATGAGTTGCAAAAAGAGTTGGAGGATGTTATTAATGAGCGTCTAAAAAAGACACATCGCTCATTGCTAGAAAACTTTGATGAGGATGTTGTCCAAAAACTTAAGATGCGCCATATTGATGACACTAAACGAGTAAATACATATAATAGAACCTTTTGGCTTTTGACAAATTCTGTTCTTGTCAATCAAATTACCGAGATTGATGATGATGCTATGTCGTTTGTGTTGCCAAATAGCCCATCACCATCTATCCCAAGTGGAAGATACATTTTGAATAAGAATAGTGGCGATTCTCATCAATTGAGAATAGGTCATCCTCTTGGTGAATACATTATTAGCGAGGCTCGTAAGGCATCAACCTCTCCTTTGGACATCTGTTTTAGACTTGATGATCACCCAATTAGAAAAAGCCTATTGGAAGAACAACGTGGACATTCAGGAGTATCCTTTGTATATAAGGTTATGTCATGGAACGAGCACGATAGCCAAGAGGATATTATATGTTGTACAAAGAACGATCTTGGTGCCTGCTTGCCTGATGATTTTGTGAAGGCACTGTTGCAGGTTGTTCCAGAGAGTTATAAGCCTACCAACATCACCGATGACGTTAGTATAGCAGAAGAATTAGAAACAAAGTTGACAAAATTAAAAGAGAGTTTATCAGAGCGCACAAATGAATATATCGTGTTTGAAATTGATAAGTTTGAATCTTGGTCCGAAGATGTAATTTTCAAACTGCAGGAGGAGGTTATAGCCCTTCGTAAAGAACACGAGAATATAAAACGGCAGATACGAAAAGAGAGAGTTGCTCGCGTTAAACTAGCATTAAAGGAACAAGAAGTTAAAATTGCCAGACTCCTCAGGGTAAAACAACAGGAGTTGTTTGAAAAGCAAGATGATTGCGATAGGCAAGTAGATGAGTTGACCGAAAAATTAAGGAAGTCTATGGAAAACCAGACAGAAGCAAAACTTTTGTTTGGCTTCAAATGGTTAATATATTAGTCGTTAATTAGATATGGGCGGGGTAATAATGCATAGTAGTATATAAATACACACCTAAACATTACAAAAATAACTTGTACTATACTATAATGCAAAAAAGATTGTACCTTTGCACTTAGAAAAAGCGTTCTTTTCAATAATGCAGAACAAGACAGATAAGGGAACTTCGCTCGTTTCTAAATCGTTACCTGTCGTAAATTCTAATTCTGTAAATTGCTCGTTCTCAGCGTGAAAGAAGAAATGCTATGACTCAAGCAGTAAGAGGTAACATCCGATGCTATTCCAGCGGCCTTTTTCAACGCCTTCAAATTTCGATTGAACCGGGATAGGGCCGCATTGTATTCGAGATATGCCTCATAGCCCGTCTTCGTTCCACTCAAAAAAGGGAATAAATAGCCTGAGGCCGGCCTCTTGTCACCCATTAATTCCTTGCGCATCAATTCTGCCGTATCCAAAATTTCCAGTCTCATCGGTGTGCCTGTCTTCTGCCGATTATAGTCCAATATCCCGTTTTTGATATTCCTTTCTTTTAGGTGGGCGAAGTCCACGAACGACATTCCTGCATACTGAAACAACAGACAAACGACCAGTTGTGTCTCCCTTAGCACCTCACTCTCTACCTTCACCGTCATCAACTTATGTTGGTTCTCTAAGGATAGGGATTTCTTGCGCTTACTCTCCACTCCCGTAAAAACTCCTTGGAACAAACCAGGGATATATTCCGCATCACCATCTTCGATCGCCTTGTTATAGACGCAACGGATACGACGCATATAAGTGGAAACCGTGTTGCACATGCAGCCTTTCTCCAGCAAATAAGCCTCATATCGGTGAAGATTGGCCTTATTGATATCCGAATAGGAAATGTTCTCTGTTCCACTATACTTTATAAAGGAGTTCAACGCATCCTGATAACTTTTGGCGGAGGAATAACGCTTTTCCTCTCGTAACTGGGACATATACCTTCTCACCCCTTCCACGAATCCTTTCTCATCCATATCTCTCTGTTTTTAAATAATATTTGAAATGAATTGACAAATGTAACTCATACTATCTGAATGCAAAAAGAATTACCGAAACACTATCATAATGTTTACTTTCTAAACATATTTTAAACACATACTTTTTCAAAACAGTTACGTTTAAACCAATATTATGGAACTTTAGTACCCAAAATAGCACATTTTTTAGGATATATCCTGAACTTGTATGTATTTAGTCGGCTTATAATTTCTATTTCCCGGCAGATAACCGACATCTACCCGGCATCTAGTTCGGATTATCCGGCACTTGCTCTAATTTAGCTGGGATCTACTCCTAATCTCAATCTTTTGTACACTGAAAAACGAGACTATATAGAGCCTTTGCGCTCTAGAACGGCAAAAAAGTCGACTGATTTTCAAATATCATTCAGGAGGCATTTATTAGTTTTCTGAAACAAGAGATATAATAATTCGGCGGATATTGATAAAAAGAAGGCAAACTGCAAGTATTTTCCTTCATACACATTCTATTCGTCAGGGCTTAACTACCAGAGAATCGCATATAATAAACACACACCCTATCCTATCTCAAATACAAGAAGCAGAAGGAGAGAGAAATGACAAATTGACATAATTAAGCCGTATTAATGACTTCTATCGATTGAATACACAATATTAAATTAGCAGAGACTTGCTTGCAGGTGTCGTTTTTTTTCACGAATATTGCAAACCAAACAACCAAATAAACATATTCAGTTTACTAAAGTTAATCTTAAAGAAAGGAGAGCCTATGAAACAGGAGCCATCATGAACCATATCTAGCAAGGAAACTGGCTGGAAGATATGGCCATATAATCCAGCCAAACAAGTTTCTAAACGCCTTTAAATCAATTAATACTAACACTAAAACATTACAAATGTATGAATGAAATTTGTAAGGGGAATCCTAACCCCCGATTAAACACAAAAACTAAATTGGGCAGAGTCATGAAGTTAACCTCAATCCCGCTATTTATTTTTACCACAGGTGTATACGCTTCCGTACACTCCCCAAACATGCGCATTAAAAGCGACATCATGATTATAGAGAAACCATCAATCGTATCCACCCCGCAACAAAACACCCGTCAGATCACCGGAACCGTGATTGATGCTACCGGTATGCCAATAATTGGCGCCAATGTGATGGTAAAAGGGACAACAAACGGGACAATAACGGATATAGATGGAAAATTCACGTTGGAAGTAGCCAAAGACGCTATTTTGCAAGTGTCCTATATCGGTTATATGAACCAGGAGATTCCGGTAGGCAATAAATCGGTTTTAAGCATCTCCTTGCAAGAGGACACACAAAAGTTGGATGAGGTGGTAGTGATTGGCTACGGTACGATGAAGAAAAGTGATATCACGGGGGCTATCTCGTCCGTGAGCGAGGAGAAAATCGCTCGCCAAGCAGTGGCCAATGTTTCTACCGCATTGCAAGGCTTGGCTACCGGTGTATCCGTCACTTCCAGTTCCGGATCTCCGGGTTCCGCCGCCACGATCCGTATCAGAGGTGTCGGTACGGTAAACGACGCGGAACCATTGTTCGTCGTGGACGGGATGCCCGTGACGGATATAAACTACCTGAACACATCGGATATACAGTCTATGGAGGTGCTTAAAGACGCTTCCGCTTCCGCTATCTACGGTTCCCGTGGTGCGAACGGCGTAATCCTTATCACTACGAAAAAAGGCGCCGCTGGAAAAACCACCGTTACGCTCGATGCGTATTGGGGTATGAACAAAATATTGAATAATCTCGATTTGATGTCAGGTCCAGAATGGTACGACTATCAGGAACAGTTGAACACAGTGAGGAGCGTTCCCATCAACTTGGCCCTTGTTAATCGTAATGTTTCCACCAATTGGATGGACGAGATTACGCATACGGCCTTTATGCATAACTACAGTGTCGGCATAAGCGGTGGTAAAGAGAACGACTATAAATTCAATCTGGGCTTGAACTATATCAACCAAGATGGAACGATCAAGAAATCCAACTACGAACGGTTCAGTGTCCGTCAAAGCACGGAAAAAACGGTGCTCAAAGATCATTTGGTAGTGGGTACCAACGCGTCGATCGCGAGATCTACCGACGCAAGTATTAGTGAGCGCAACAGTAGTAATGTGTACGACTCCGACTATGGTGTCGTAAGTAACGCAATCCGTTTGGATCCGGTAACTCCCGCCCAAAACGCAGACGGTTCATATGGTTACTCTCCTTATATTGACTACTATAACCCATTGGCAAGTATCATGTATCGGGATAATCAGCGGGAGAAACTTGCTTTCATCGGCAATATGTATGGGGAATGGCAGATTATAAAAGGATTGAAGTTCAAGAGTAGCTTCGGAGCGGAAATCAGAAGGGTAGACAATAAAACCTTCTCGCCTGTCTATGAGGTATCCTCAAGCCAAAGAAATTTAGAGAGTAGTTTATCGAAGTCGCAGACCAAAGGGCACTACTATACGTTCGAGAATACCCTTTCGTATGAGAAAACGTTTGCCGAGAAGCACTCCATATCCGCTCTCGTAGGTTATACCAACGAATGGGGTAAGCAGGAAACCTTGAGCGTAAACGCGAGAGATCTTATCGGAGAGTCGGATAACCTGCATTATATAGACGCTACGCTGGACAAGAACAAGACCACGGCCAGCAATAGCGCTACGGAATATGGTTTGATGTCTTATCTGGGCCGCCTACACTACGATTACAATAACAAATACCTTATTACGGCCACTTTCCGGCGAGACGGCTCCTCTAAATTCTCTTCCAAGAATCGCTGGGGTAACTTCCCCTCGTTCGCTCTAGGTTGGAGAATCGACAACGAACCGTTCTTCCAGAAATTGAACGCCGAATGGGTTTCCTCCTTGAAACTCCGCGGGGGCTGGGGACAGATTGGAAATCAGAATATCACCAATTATGTGGATCGTAGTTTGCTGTCATTGAGTACGCAATACGGCGCTTTATTCGGAGCGAGAGAGAATGAGACCTTGTATCAAGGTATTGCCGTGAGCAGATTGGGCAATCCGGATATTAAATGGGAGACCACGGAATCTCTGAATATCGGTCTTGACGCAAGCTTCTTTAACACCCGCATGGTCTTCAGCTTCGAGTATTATTACAAGACAACGAAGGACATGCTGCTGGCCGCTCCTATGCCTATCTATATGGGATATGCCAGCAACACCTACACCAATATCGGCGAGGCGAACAACCGCGGTATCGAGATGAATCTCGAGTGGAGAGACAAGACCGAAAGCGGTTTCGAATACAACGTGGGAGTAAATATGTCGACCATCCGTAACCGCATGACGAAATTGAATGGTGGCACACCAATCTCCGATGGACCATTCCGAAACGGAAGCATGTACCTCACCTATACAAATGAAGGTATGCCTATCGGCGCATTCTGGGGCTATAAGACAGACGGGCTTATCCAAACACAGGAACAGTTGAATGCCGTTAAGCGGGCGGATTTCCAACCTAATGCCGAATTGGGCGATGTATTGTTCGTAGATACGAATGGCGATGGCAAGTTAGACTCAAGTGATAGATGCATGATCGGTAATCCTATTCCGGATATCATATACGGTATCAACATGGGTATGGCGTGGAAAGGCTTCGACCTCAATTTGCAGTTTGGTGGAACAATCGGTAATCAGATATTTAACGCGATGCGTTATTACACCTACTTCCCGAACGATATAACGAACAAGGATAGAGCGTTAATGAACTATTGGACGCCAAATAATACAAATACGGACATCCCTCGCCTGACGGCTACGGACGTAAACGACAATGACCGCTTCTCGGACATGTACGTAGAAAACGGGACTTATTTCCGCTTGAGAAACGCCCAGCTAGGTTATACCCTGCCCGCTTCTCTCACGCAGAGGATAAAACTACAAAAAGTACGTTTTTATGTAAGCGGCCAGAACTTGTTTACGATATCCAGTTACTCGGGTATGGATCCGGAAGTGGGTCAGTCCAGCTCTTTGTCTAGAGGCATAGATTACGGTATCTATCCTCAGAACATTTCATTCACCGGAGGTATTAATGTTACTTTTTAAAATTTATAATGTCATGTTTAAAAACAAATATATCATAGGAATCGTACTAGCGATTTTAACAGGATTCAGCAGTTGTGCAGATTTGGATTTAGCTCCGTTAGGAAGTCCGGAGGCTGGAGAGATATCAGAGGAAAGACAAGCTTTCTTGCGTCTGACCGCTGTCTATTCCGTCATGAAGGACTTCCGTTACACATGGTCAATGCAATGTTTCGGCGACGTGTTGTCGAATGACGCGACCTACAGCGGTTCTTCGAACGACGCACAAACCTTCACGTTGCTGGAGAATTATCAGTATCAAGCGGATCATACCGAGATCTTGAACAAATATCGGTATTCTTACCAATGTATTAATAAGGCCAATTTGTTTATACGGGATATGGAAATGGCAGACGATGCCCTATTCTCGAAATATAACAGGGAACAGATGATCGGTGAGGCCAAGTTTATTCGCGCCTATACTTATTTCGAGCTTGTGAAAACCTTTGGTGGTGTTCCTTGCTATACGGGAGTCTTGGATCTCGATCATGAGAGACTCGGACGTGCGTCTGTCGAAGAGATATACTCGGTTATCGAGCAAGACCTAAACGATGCGGTTAGCGTATTACCTAAGAAAAGTGAGGTGGCTAACTACGAGTCAAGCTATGCGGGAAGGATTACCAAAGGCGCGGCCATCGCCATGCAAACACGTATTTATCTGTATGAGAAAAAATACGATGAGGTAAAAAAGGCATTCGAGAAATTCCAGAATGAGTGCGGGGGTGAGTATAGCTTGGTCGCTCCGGAGGATTACGCTTGGCAGTTCTCACTGGACGGCGAGCACTGCTCCTCTTCTATTCTAGAAGTGAATATGTATGTCTCTTCCACCCAAAGTTCGTATAATGTAAATAACGGTAACCGTCACGTGCTGATGTCTATGCCCCGAAACATGACGATCGGCTTCGGTTGCGCGCAACCTACACAGGCCTTGGCGGACGCTTATGATGCTGAGGGGGATGTCATACGAAAGAAGACCACTCTCCTTTCTACGGAAGAGGCCATAGAGATCGAGACCGCAGCCAAAGGCGATGTGGCACCCGTTACGGACGACCGAACCGGTTGGTACAATCGCAAACTATATCTCGCGCCCGGGCAAAGAGAGGAGAATCGGGGAAATAATCAACCCACGAACCTCAGGCTTATCCGCCTCGCGGAGGTATATTTGAACTATGCCGAGGCTTGTTATTTCAGCGGCGATATCGCTAATGCGCAAAAGTATCTGAATGAGGTAAGAAGTCATGTCAACTTGGCTCCTAAGAACCATACAGGAAGCCAATTGTTTGAAGACATCATGAATGAGCGTCATCTGGAGTTCGGAATGGAAGGTTTCCGGTTCTTTGACGTGGTACGTGTAGGATGGGGCGAGAAAGTATTTAACGGAACCAAGAAGGCGGAATTTGGAGCTAAGACTCCTTTCAGCGCCGGTGCGGAAGTATTGCCTATACCTCAAACCGAGATTGATATTAGTGACGGTTTAATAACTAATTAATAAGGAAATAACAATTCGCAAAAATCATAATAGTATGAATAGGAATTTAGTATTGCTCGGAATCTGTCTCTTGGCCGTATCGTTCGTTGGAGAGACCTTTGGACAGAAGAAAAAACCTCGTATCGGTATTGCCGGTATACAGATAGAAAACAGCGTGTTCGTCCCGAATAGGCAGCCGCTCGTAGGACACCCCGTAAGAATGCCGGACTATCTCAGCCCAGACTCCGCAATGGGACAGGCGGCCACTTGGCTTCCCACGCAGATTGGCTATGGCGGTGGAAGAGGCCCCGTGACAAAAGAATCGTACGACGCGTTTGTGGAAAAAACATTGGAGATGATCAAGGCCAATATGCCCTATGACGCCTTCTGGTTTTATAACCACGGAGCTTGTAGCGTGGAAGGCGTAGCCGATCCCGAGGGCGAATTCATGGAGAAGGTGCGTAGCTTGATCGGAAACGATGTCTTGACTACCACCACGATGGACCTTCACGGAAATACGTCTTGGTTGGTAGCTCTCAACTCCGATTTGATTACGACTTATCGTCAAGCACCGCATGCGGATTCTCGCGAATCGCATCGGCGAGGGGTCGTCAATTTGTTGGAACGTCTTGAGTCGGGGAAAGGACGTCCGGCATACAAGGCATGGGTTGCTGTTCCTGTCCTAGTATCCGGCGAATGGTCGAGTACCCGCGTCGAGCCTGCGAAATCGCTGTACGCATTGGTTCCCGAGGTTGAAGCCATGCCCGGAGTGATAGACGCGGGGATCTGGATCGGTTATGTGTGGGGAGACAACCCACGGAACCAAGGAACCGTGATGGTTTACGGTGACGATGAGGAACAGGTTAAAGCCGGGGCGAAGAAACTCGCCCAGAAATTCTGGGATGTCCATAAGCAGTTCTCGCTGGAAGCTCCGGGATATTCGCTCGAGAAATGTATCGATCTGGCAGTAGCAAGCAAAAAGAAGCCTTTCTTTATCAGTGATATGGGAGATAATCCCGGTGGAGGTGGTTCAGGTGAGGTCACTTGGACTTTGGCGAGGCTCTTGAAACGCCCGGAATTCCAGACCGATAAGGGAAAGAGCGTTCTTTATTGCTCCATCCCGGGAGAAGAAGTGGTTAAGCAGGCACGTAAGGTCGGCGTAGGCGGACACGTAGAAGGCATAGTAGGTGCCATGGTCGATAATTCCTACGAAGGTCCCGTGAAATTGTCGGGTACCGTGATTTATGTCAGCCCGGAAGAAGACAAGAACGCGGAATCATGGAGACGGAAAAGGGATATTGCTATCGTAAAGACCGGAAGCGTTTATGTGGTAGTAGGCACATCGTCTCCCACTCCAAACCTAGAGGGTTCAGGTATCGATCCGAAGGAAATGGATATCGTAATGGTTAAACAAGGTTACCTTGTAACCCAATGGTACAATATACAAGCGGATTGGGTGATGGCTTTTACAAGGGGAGGCGTGGATCAGGACTTCAAGAAACTTCCCTATAAGAATATCGTGAGACCGATGTTCCCGATCGATCCAGATATGGCTGATCCGGAATTGAACGTTATCATGGTTCCTTCCGCCAAGCATTACTATGGCAGATAGATCGTATTGATTGTTTTTTACTGCAATACCTATGCAGTGTTACTGCAATAGGTGTTGCAGTATTACTGCACTGGCGTTGCAGCATCACTGCAACCCGGGTTGCAGTGATGTTAATAAATTATCCTATATTCTTACTCAACAACTTTCGGGCTTGTTCCTCCGTTAAATTCCGGCGGCTCGCATAATCTCTCATCTGCTCCTCATCGATAGAACCGATCATGAAATACTGAGAAGAGGGATGGGCAATATAAATCCCACTAACCGAAGCTGTAGGATACATGGCACCATTCTCGGTTAACGAAACACCAATTCGCGACATATCGAGCAATCCATCCAATGTGAAATTCAATAATTGATCCGGAAGAGAAGGGTAACCGATAGCCGGACGGATTCCTTGGTATTTCACCTTGTAAAGATCCGGGATAGACAAGGATTCGTCTTTAGCATATCCCCAATATTCTTTACGTACTTTCTCATGAAGATATTCGGCTGTAGCTTCCGCTAGGCGATCAGTCAAGGTTTGCAGCAACATTGAATTATAGGTATCGCCTTCTTCCTCAAATTTATCCTTCAAACAATCAGCGCCAGCTCCAGCGGTAACGACAAACGCCCCTACATAATCAGTTCGCTCCTCGGAAACCGGTATTACATAATCGGAAAGACATTTATAAATATTTTCCTCTTTTTTTACTTGCTGACGTAATAAAGGCAGCGCTATATCACCCATTCGGATCGTATCCCCTTCACTATTCGCTGAGAAAAATCCGTAAATCGCTTTACAATATTCAACCTTCATATTGACCAGCCGATCCAATAACCTAACAGCATCCTTGTATAATTGCATCGCCTCGGTAGCCTTCGCACGATCTTTTTCCGGGAATCCGGCCAACCAAGAGGCACGACAAGAATCGCAACCATGTATCTGGGAGATTTCCGAGAAACGGCCATTCAATTTCCATGCGCTAAAAAAGAAGGTCCAGTGGATATAAGGAATCACCTTTTCCAAGGGGATATAAGGGATAACATGTACCCCCATCCGGGCTGGAACAACCGGTGTATACCCGGTCCAATCTATTTCAATCGGATGCTTACGAGCCTCAGAAAGAGAAACCAAGACTTCTTTCTTCTGTCCTAAAGAGGCACGCAAGGCTTCTTGTTCTTGTTCCAACTCCATGATATAGGCATCACGGGTATCCGGATTCAATAGTTTGGCGGCGATCAACGGATTCTGTGAGGCATCCAACACATGGATCACCGGATAATCGTAATGCGGAGCGATCTTCACCGCCGTATGCAATTTGGAGGTCGTAGCGCCACCCACCATCATAGGAATCGTAAGTCCCGCTTTCTGCATCTCGTCTGCGACATGCGCCATCTCTTCTAAAGAAGGGGTTATCAAGCCGGATAAGCAAACCAGATCCGGTTTCTCCTCGATCGCTTTCTTTATGATCACATCTGCGGGAACCATTACCCCTAAATCAATCACCTCGTAGTTATTACAAGACAATACGATAGAGACGATATTCTTACCGATATCATGTACATCCCCTTTTACCGTAGCGAAAATCACTTTACCGGCCTTCGCGGAGCCGGAAGCTTTCTTTTCAGACTCAATGGCCGGTTGTAAAATAGCCACGGCCTTTTTCATCGTACGTGCGGTCTTCACGACTTGAGGGAGAAACATCTTTCCGGCACCGAATAACTCGCCGACCTTATTCATTCCGCTCATTAACGGACCGTCAATTATATCCACGGCATGCGGATAAGTCCGCAAGGCTTCTTGTAAATCATCCTCCAAATAGTCTCCGATCCCTTTGATTAAGGCATGTTCCAAACGCTCCTTCAATGAAAGCTCACGCCAAGCCTCATGCTTCTCCGGAGTTTCTCCGGAAGCTTGCACATGTAAATTTTGAGCATAAGTAATTAATTCCTCGGCAGCTTCCGGACGGCGTGCCAAGATCACGTCTTCCAACAAGGTACGGAACTCCGGCTCTATATCCTCATAAAGTACGGAGGTAGACGGATTCACGATACCCATATCCATCCCCTTCCCGATCGCATGATATAGAAATACGGAATGCATAGCCTCGCGTACATGATTGTTCCCCCGGAAAGAGAAAGATAAATTACTTACACCGCCACTCACCTTCGCGCCCGGCAAGTTCTTCTTGATCCATTCAACGGCACGAATAAACGCCAGACCATAGCCATTATGTTCCTCCATACCGGTAGCGATCGCCAATACGTTCGGGTCAAAAATAATATCTTGGGGATTGAAATCGATCTTCTCGGTCAATAGGCGATAGGCCCGTTCACAAATCTCGATCTTTCTTTCATAGGTATCCGCCTGCCCCTTCTCGTCGAAAGCCATCACGACCGCAGCCGCACCCAGCCGCTTTATACGGGCGGCATGTTTAACAAAGACCTCCTCTCCTTCTTTCAAGGAGATGGAATTCACGATGCTCTTTCCTTGCACGCACATCAAGCCTTCCTCGATCACTTCCCATTTGGAAGAATCGATCATGACGGGTACACGGGCAATATCCGGTTCGGAGGCGATCAAGTTTAAGAATGTCTTCATTTCTTTCACGGCATCCAACATACCATCGTCCATATTGATATCGATCACTTGGGCGCCATCCTCCACTTGCTTACGAGCGATCGTCAACGCTTCCTCATAACTGCCTTCTTTTATCAAGCGTAAGAATTTCCGAGAACCGGCCACATTACAACGCTCTCCCACGTTCACGAAATTATTCTCCGGTTTCACCTCCAGCAGTTCCAAGCCCGACAACCACAGGCAATCCGGTTTCGGAGCTGGGATATGCGGTTTAGCTCCTTTCACCAACTCCGGATACCGGGAGATATGCGCCGGAGTCGTTCCGCAACAGCCTCCGATAATGTTCACTAATCCCTCTTCCACAAAAGGCTTCACATGTTGGGCCATTTTATCCGGCGTCTCGTCATAGGTACCAAAACTATTCGGCAATCCGGCGTTCGGATAAGCACTGATATAATAGGGGGCATACTTCGCCAACTCTTGTAAATAGGGCTTCATATCCGCTGCTCCAAAAGAGCAGTTTAAGCCAACCGAAACAATATGTGTATGCTGTATGGAAGCTAAGAAGGCCAATAAAGTCTGTCCGGAAAATGTTCGTCCACCTTGTGCGGACAAAGTCAAAGACAACATAATCGGCAGGTCTTTTTCTTTCTCTTTCAACACGACCTCAGCCGCTTCCAATCCCGCTTTTACGTTCAACGTATCGAAAGTAGTCTCGAAAAGGATGATATCCACCCCGCCGTCAACAAGTCCCTCGACTTGCTCCTTGTAGGCATTATACAAATCTTTATAAGTGACGGCACGATAAGCGGGATCACTTACATCTGGACTCATGGAAGCTGTCTTATTAGTAGGACCGATCGATCCGGCCACGAAGATCGTACGATCCGGATGCTCTGCCATATAGGTATCCGCCACTTCCCTCGACAATCGTCCGGCGGCAAGGTTTATCTCACGTACATAGGCCTCCATAGCGTAATCCGCCATGGAAATAGCGTTTGCGTTAAACGTATTCGTAGCGAAGATATCCGCTCCCGCATCCAAATACTGACGATGAATAGACTGGATTACATCTGGGCGGGTGATACACAATAAATCATTGTTCCCCTTCAACTGTCCCGGAAAATCGGCGAAACGTTCGCCTCGGTAATCTTGTTCGTTTAGTTTGAAACTTTGGATCATGGTACCCATACCACCATCCAAGATCAAAATGCGCTCATTCAAGAGTCGCAGAAATCGTTCCTTATTCATAAATATGTTTTACCTTTCTTGCGTACATATAACTATATCCCCGGAGGATCCATACCACAGCGATGGCGAAAAACAGACGGGTAGGCACCACCCAAAGAACGGGTACCCCTATCGCGGCAAAGATGATCGTATCTTCCAACAGGGAATGGCACACGGCCAAATGATGGTTCAGCAAGTTGCCGTCACCGTAAGACAACTTCCTCTGCTCCATTTGCTCTACCATAATAGCCCCGCCATAAGCCAGTCCGACCACATTACCTACCAACCACAAAAAAGCGGCATCTTGAGGCAAGCCAAATAATCGCATCAGCGGAGAAAAGACCGAGGACAATCCTTTCATTAGATTAAACTCTTCCAATATATAATGAAGGATCATTAAAGCCGTAACAATTATCAAAATAGAAATCACCACCTTCATCGAGCTGGTAAACCAAAGTACGAATACTTCCAACCAATTATCGCATACAGCCGCGCTTTGAGCGATCCCGACCTGTCCCCATCCTTCATGGGGCATTACCCAATTCAAAGAAAAGGCGATCACGAAACTCATGATCAAACGGAGCAGCGTCATCTCCCAGAAAGAAGACCCGGTCTTTGCCTGTACGGAGGATTCTACCATTAGATTATGGGAAGTAAGGCACATCAATGCCAATATCGTAGCTTCACGGACTCCTAAAGACATCGAGGTGATCAAAGCGATCGGAGCATATAATGGGGAGAATATACTGGTTATAAAAACAATGGCTGTCTCCCCCGGCAGACCCACCAACGAGAACACGGGCACTAACCAATCCGAGATCTGACCTAATATTCCGGAATATTGCAATATACGGACCAATAAAGAAATAGGCAAAATAATCTTTAGCAGCCATAAACACGTCTTGCCTGCTTTAGGCAGAGCTTTCAGGATACATCCCCAAACCCTACCGATCACGCCTTGCCCTGTTTCCATCTCGACTTATCGTTTGAAAGCCCGATCCATCTCCCGTCGGTCGTCACGTTCCCGGATGGAGTCTCGCTTATCATATTCCTTTTTACCTCGTGCGATCGCGACGACTACTTTCGCCAATCCTTTCTCATTGATAAACAAACGAGTGGGAACGATCGTAAAACCACTAGCACGAACCGCACCCTCGATCTTTCGTAATTCCTTTTTGGTAAGAAGTAATTTCCGGTCCCGCCGTGCGTTGTGATTATTGTACGTACCGTAAAAATATTCGGCGATGTACATATTCTTCACCCACAGTTCCCCTTTTTCCACGATACAAAACGTATCTACCAAACTCGCCTTCCCTAAACGGATCGATTTAATCTCCGTTCCGGTCAGTACGATCCCGGCCGTAAAAGTGTCGAGCAACTCGTAATCGAACGTCGCCCGCTTATTCTTTATCTGTATGTTATTACTAATCTTCTCTTTCATCTTGTGTTATTCTGTCAAAAACTCAAACCGGGCATCAGCATCGATAACAAAATCTCGATAACAGCCGGAGTCAGTAATATAATGGCGGTTGTAAATCCTACGAACTTCAGACGGATCTTCTCCTCGACTCCCATATACGGACCAGCGCCTTCCCAAACAATATAGAATGTATAAAGGATAAATATCCGCAAGAAGAAAAACTCGGGAAGCAACATCAATACGATATTCAAAGCGAACATCAACGATGAGGAATACCCGACGAAGCGCAACCACAGTTTCAAATCCTTCTCCCGTTTAAATATACCTTGCCATATCTCGTTCATCAGATAAGCCCCGAGGTAAAAACCACCGAACGAGGACACCAATGTCCGGATAGACGACTTCAAGGCCAGCTCTAAATCAAACTCCTTCCGCGTAAACAATACGCCCAGAAAAGCTGCGACGGTAACGAAGCCGATCAAAGGATACACGAATCGGGATAAGAACTCCTCCTGCTTCTCTCCTTTTTTCGCTAACAAGGCCCACGCCTTCGCCGGCTGTGAGATGATAGCGATTACCCACCTAAATATCTCCTTATACATCTCTGTTTACTTTTAAATAGCAAAAGTATATATTTAATTCGTAAAACGCAACGTAAATACGTCGGTAGCCCCCCAAACACATGCGGTTGTATCCGCATTATAGCGTTCGGCATAATTTATTTTAAAATTTATCACATTTTGCCCCTCACTACTCTCTATCGCTTTGGCTTGGTCCAAAAACTTATCGATCGTAAAAGCGGTCGTATTCACCCATTTCGTGGAATCGCCGGTACCTCCCTCTTGGGTTACCCGAAGGTATAGGTTATAGACCCGTTGTCCGGTGCTGTCTTCTTCCACCTCCTGATCAGGGTTATAGGATAAATTGAAAATATCCTTTTGGTCTACCTGATGATTTACATGTTGGGTTTGCAAGAAGAAACGTCCTTCCAAATAAATACTTTTCTTAAAGTCCAGCGTAACCAGACGCTCCTTGTCCAATACAACCGTAGTATCAGTTAATGTCTCATGCAAAGGCCATACAGCGACCGAATCATACTTATAAATCTCAGCGTTGTAAACACCATTGCCCAATTCCTCGCTAAAATTCGTCTTGAAATCAACCACGCAACAGTCACCCTCTTTCAAATCCGTCCGGTTCTCAAACTCAGAGGAAGAGACGATAAAGATATTCCCTTGATCATCTGCCGTATAGATACATCGCATAGGATTCTCACGTATCACTCCTACCCGATGATAATTGATGGAGTTACTTCCATCCCCCATACAAGAGGTCATTAAGAAAAACAAGGATAAAAATAAGCCGTATAAAATTCGCTTTCTCATCTTCTTTAGTTTATAAGTAAAGGATCCGTTACTCCCCATGTAAACTGGGTACTATCTTTCGGATTAATTTGATCGATATAATGAATCCGAACATACATATCCGCATCACGTCCACCTTGTTCTCGCATATCTTTGATAAAGTTCCCCAGATTAAAGGCATTGATAACCGCGATAGCCTCCTCTGCCTTGTCCTCCGGCTTTCCGGTCGTAGCAGCAGCCCGTAAATATAAGGAATATATAGATTTTCGATTTTCAACAACTGGTTGTTGAGTCGGATCATAAGTCAGTTGCCAATTTAAAGCCCGGTCTTTTGTTGTCCAACAGGCGGAAGGCAAAAACAAATAATCTTCCAATTTGACGTACAGAACAGAGTCGTTCGGATTAACCGCAAGTATCGGTTGCTCATTTGTCAATAGTTTATGCGTATCCGTAAGAGGACTCTCAGCGTTTTGCTGGTTAACGGCGGTTTCCCCTTGTATCGTCACCGTATAATACCCTTTTTGTTCCGCACCCGTATTTTCCGGCAAGCTAGGATCATAATCAAAACTCACCAACAAGCATTTACCCTCTGAGTATGAGCTCAGCTTCGTCGAATAGATCCAACCGAACCGGGTATTAGCCATCATCAACGCGCTATCTCCATGTTGACGAACCACAGCGGCGGTCGTTCCCGGATTATAGACGTTATTTATGTCTTTTAGGCAAGAAGTAAACAGACCCATGATAACCGCCACCCAGACAAAACCTATTAAATTCTTGTATCTCATTTCACAATACTCCTCTTAAAGTACGCAAAGATACGATCTTTACCCATATACATAAAAAAAACGGCAAAAAAATAGGGCGTATCGATAATCTTCTTATCGGTACGCCCTCAACTTCTATACTAATTTCTTTATGAGTTTTTCACGACTTGGAATAGAACGGTATAAGAAGCCCATTTCAAATCCGTACTATCTTTTTCATTAATCGTATTTAGATAATTGACCTTAAGATTAAAAGACTTTGAATCTTTATTAGCCTCAGCGCTATTCACAGACTCCAATACAGACTTAACATTAAACGCACGGACTTCTCCTATAGATGATGCCGCAGAACCTGTTCCGTCCGCTACTTTAGCGACACGCAAGAACAAGTCATATGTCGGGACATTATCCACCATAGTAGGCTCCTTTGAACGATCCCAATATAAAGTATAAGAATTTTTCTGATCCTTAAACATATCCATTGTTATAAAGAAGAATAAATAACCGTCTACATACACCCCATAGTCGCCATTGCTAAATAGGTTTTTTACAGGTATCTCATTCTGAAGTAAGCTGGCCGAATCTGGCACATTATAAAAGACTGGCTGTCCTTTTGTTATCTCATCTGCCACAGAGATTGTCGCTGTTAAATAACCATTTGTCGCCGCATTCGCATTCTCCGGAGAATTTAGGTCTAATTCATAGTTGATCAAGTAACAAGCTCCGTCAACTACTTGTGCCGATAAAGACGGAGAGTATAATGCTCCCATATTTGTATTCAGTACCGTTTTATATGTCTTTTCAGAAAGACCTGCGACACCAAAGCCGGCACGAGTCACCGTATTATTCGATTCTCCAAGACAAGAGGTCAACAACAATAATGACGCAGCCACCGCTGCTCCAATTAATTTAAATGCTTTCATAATTCAATTTTCCTATTTTTAAGTATTTGTATTTACACTGTTAATCTATCGAGTATTAAAAACCAAAACGAAATCCGAACTGAAGGCTCATGTTAAACGGCTTCTCCGAATGGATGGTTTCGATCTCGCTACCATTATCAAAATAATAGCTGGCTCCCACCTCTGCGAAAGCGCTTACGAAACGGATAATCGGATAACTTACGCCGGCACGGGCATTTACAGACCATAGCCATTCTTTCATTCGAATATGTTCACTTTGCTTTGCGATCTCTACCTCATCCGAGAATAATTTCATTCTACGTTTGCCAGCGACATTCACTTCCGCCATACCTCCGGCTGAGGCGTAAAACATAAAACGATTCCATTCCGCGATCTTATAAGTCAATGATAATGGAATTCCTATAAAATGCAATCGCTGATCATTCTCTATATGGTACGTATTATTCGTACTCCACTCCGATCTTAAGTAAGAATAAGTTAATCCAGTCTGCAAAGAAAAACGATTATTCAAATAACGACTAATTGAGATACCCACCCCAATAGGCGTCTTATGATGAATATCCGTCTTAGCAGGATCTTTCTTCTCCGCATCGAACGAATTTAAGCTCATCAGATTCTCGCTCTTAAGCACACTGCTATTCGTCACATACTGAGGGACCAGATTATCAGCGCCCATGGAAAGACCTCCACCTCCCATACCGAACCCCCATTTCCGAGACGCGGTCTTCTCCGGCTTCTTTTTAGTAACAGGAGTAGCATCCGCGACAAGTACATCATTCTTGAGAACAACTATCTCATCATTATTCCTTTCAACCTCCGGTTCAACGGTATTTTTCTCATTCGCCGATCTATCAGCAGACATTACCTCCGACTCAGAAATAGGCCGATCCTCTGCACTCTCTACATTTTGCCGGAACGCTGCCATCCTAGCCTTAGCTCCCACTTTAACCGCTCCAGATGCCGCTTTTGCCTTCACGACCGCAGCAGCAGGAATAGTCGCTAATACGGGCGCTTGCTCCATCGTTTTCTCTATCGGAACAACCGGGGTATCCACGGATGTCGACTCTTGTGAAGACTGTATTTCTTGGGCTATAGGTAGATCTTCCATCTCCCTGTCATATAAATAGATACCACCCGATACGACCAATAAGGAGATCACGGCGGCGGCAACCCAGTAGCGAAGCGTACGACGCAAAGGAACCGGAGCCTTTCCGGGCAATCGATCGGCTATAGCCTCCCAGTCGCCGGGTAGCGTATCCATCTCGAAATCCTCTAGCTTCGACCGGATCGCATCATCCCATATATCTCTTTCCTTTTTACTCATCTTATCTCAATACAATGCGTTAATTCTACGTTGTAATAACTGCTTGGCACGGGTATATTGTGAACGGGAAGTACTCTCTGTTATGTTCAACATCTCACTGATCTCCTTATGAGAATATCCCTCTATCGCGAACATATTGAATACGGTACGGAAGCCAACCGGCAACTCCTTCACTAGATTCATCAACTCAGCCGCCGACATGTCCGAGATAGCCGAACTATCGGGTTGAATCAGTTCCGCCGTATTGTCAAGATCGGTCGCTTCACGCAACACATCCGACTTTCGCAGATATTCCAACGCACAATTAACAAAGATCTTCCGCATCCACCCCTCAAATGAACCACTCCCTGTATAGGAATCCATACTGGTAAAGATTTTCACGAAGCCATCCTGCAACAAATCACGAGCCGTTTCCCTGTCGTTCACATAACGAAGGCAAACTCCCATCATTTTTCGGGAATATGCATCATAAAGCTCTTTTTGAGCTCGTCTCTCCCCCTTCCGACAACCCTCTATCAGTTGTAGCTCATTCATTCAGTCGTGCCTTGAACGTCTCCCTTCTGGAGACTGTACAATATTAGGATGTAAATAATTAAACAAACGCTGCATTCCGTAGAAAAATTATTTCATAAACAGGGCGGACACTCCGGCCCGCCCTCACGGAACATCTGCAAAGATAAGATGTTCTTATGAATTTCCATGTTAATGAGCGTGAGTATGCTCACTTTTTTTCGCCGGAGGTACCGGACAGCCGGCGCCATTATCTACCGGAACCGCTTCCATACCGATCTTTTTGAAGGCCGCGGCCAAGCGGGTCTTCGAAGTCTTATCCGTCTTGTAAGTCACAATGGCCGTACGGGTGCTCAGATCACATTTCAAGTCGGTCACTCCTTTCTCGAAAGCGATATTTTTCTCGATCTTCTTGATACAGTGATCACAATCCATCGCTTCGATAAAGAATGTCACAGAGTCCTTCTTCTTTTTCGCATCTTGGGCGAATGTCATCGATACCGTACATACAGCACAAAACAACAACATAATTAATCGTCTCATAATCAATCATTTTTAATATTAATAGTTCTAATTATCCATTCATATCTACCAAAAGAAAAGCACCACTATAGGCATCGGGCTACACGTATATAGGCGTAGGGCCACACCAGTATACGCATAGGCCTACACGTATATACGTGCGGGCTTATACGTATATACGTGTCAATCCCTGCTTATATTAAAGCGGATACCCGCATAAATTTTCCGTCCATGCACCGGTCCCCACACCATAGATCCATCGAAGTTATCCCCTCTGGGATTGCTGGCATCGATAATCGGATTCGGTTGCTTGTAATTAAACAGGTTCTCCGCTCCCACATAAATAGACCATTGACGGAAATATTTCGTAATCTGCGCATTCACTACCGTATAAGCCTTAAAATTCGGTTCCCATAACGGATTAGACGCATCCGGTGTCGGCATACGACCGCCTCCATTAAACTGGCCGGTCAAATCAAACTGCCATTTTTTCAACGGGGTTTGATAAGAAGCGGTCAATAAACCTTTATAATCACTAACCAACGGCTTTTTCAATCGATGCGCCACACCCTCCTCATTCCGGTAATCGGTCTTCGCATCCGTATAACGATAAGCGGCCGTTAACGTAAATCCCCGGAAAAAAGGATAGGAAACCTCCACTTGGAAACTATTCGAATAGGAACGCCCATCCAGATTGTAGAAACGAACCGCATGAGGATCACTATCCATATCCACCACGATTTGCTTCAAGAAATCGGTATAATACCATTCCCCGCTCAAGCTCAGTTCCTTCCCGAACAAAGGTATATAAAATGACAGATTCAGACCGGTATTCCACGCTTCTTCTTGATCCAGATTGTCGGCGATATACATTTTTCGACTACTGGATAACAAAAAGTTGTTCTCTGCCAGCACATTCGCTGTCCGGAATCCTTTACCTGCCAAAGCCCGGATATGGAACCAGTCAAAAGGATTATATTTAATATGTACACGAGGGGTTACAAAGAAATCATACAACGTACTATAATCCGCACGTACACCCGCCAATAAGATCAGTTTATCATTCAGATTGAACGTATATTGGGCATAAGCTCCCGGCACGACTTCCGTACGGTCATAGGCATGACGGACCGACTCTCCTCCCGCATATTGAACCAGATTCTCGTCGAAACCATCATAGTTCATACTTAATCCGGTACTCAAGCTATGCATCGGCGTAAACTCCTTTTCATACAGCAAACTGGCATATATATTATTCTGATATACATTATAGGGCGTACGGTCATATCTTGATTTTTGCTCATGGTAAGAACCGGAAAGTATCAATGCCACGCTCTCTACCTTTTCCTTATCGATAATATAGGCCTGCTTCGTAAATAATTCGGCCCGGTTCGTATTTAAATGAATCCGATACGGGTCGGTGAAATCATGGTGTTTCGTATCCTACCCACCGGTACGGCTCTCATGCAGATAGCGAACTCCGTATTGAGCCACGTATTTATCCAATTTATGATACCAACGGTTCATTACGTTCACCTGTTCCCTTAGCGGCGTATCGAGAAAACCATCGTCATTACCGTCATGTTGCATTTTATCATTCGAGTAGTGTACCAATAAACCAGTAGAGAACTTGTCGTTGATATGCCAAGAAGCATCCGCATTCCCTTCATAACGTCCGGCATCACTAGCGAACACATTAGCAGAGAAAATATCCGCCGTAGGGGGCTTCTTGAATTCCACGTTGATTTGTCCGGCCAACGCCTCATACCCATTCTTAACCGAAGAGGTTCCTTTAGACACCTGAATACTTTCCATCCAAGCTCCCGGAACATAATCCAGCCCATATAAGGAAGCGGCCCCCCGGAAATTCGGGTAATTCTCGGTCAACATTTGTACGTAGGTTCCCGCCAATCCCAACAGCTTAATTTGCCGGGCACCTGTAGCCGCATCCGAGTACGATACATCGACAGACGGATTTGTCTCAAAGCTCTCCGCCAGATTACAGCAGGCCGCACGGCAAATCTCATCGTACGTAATTTTCTGAGTTTGCAATACGCTCGTACGGGAAGCGATGGTTCCCATCTTGCGCTCACTAACCACGACCTCATCCAAGGCGATCTCACCTTTTAAGATAATCTGCATAGCATCGTCCTTCTCATCCACAGGGGTGACCTCAGTCATATAACCGATATAGCTAACCACCAGATTCTTGGAGTCACCTTTTCGTTCTAACTCGAAATTTCCATCCACATCGGACGTGGTTCCATTTTGGGTTCCTTCCCAATATACATTTGCCCCGATAATAGGTTGTTTGTTTTCATCACATACACGTCCTTTCACTTTCTTGCCAGAATCCTCGGCCCAAGTCAAAGTAAAAGTCAAACAGGTCAGTAAAAATATCAGATATAATTGTCTTAACATGATAGTTGTTATTTGATTGAATCGTTAAATACAGTTTCCGCAGGGATAAAGCATTCCCTACCTTAAAACCAAAGGGTATTCAGCGAGCAGCTTCCACCCTCACGAATACAATCAAATCAAAAGCGTAGTCAATAAAGAAAGGTACACACGAAGACAGGCTACGGGAGGACCCGTCACCCTAATCTCATAAGAATCAGCAAATAAGGAAGCGATTTGTAAACTCTCGAAAATAGAGGAGAAGAGCAAATCATGTACGACTGGTTGCAGATCCGGTACTTGTATATTTACAGAATTCCAATCAAAATCAACCCGTTCAATGCCACAGCCGTTCATGCCACAACACTCCACCGTATTATTCGCAAGCTTATCACGACTATGATCATGTCCATGAATCTCACAGCACTTAGCTTCCAATAAAGCCTCCACTCCCTCTTTCTCGCAAACGCCACAACAATAAGATACGAAATTAACCCCCGCTCCCCCATAAAAGATCAAGGAAGCAAGAATTACAAGAAACAAGGATGTGGCAAATCGTCTCATATGCCGCAAAAATAAGCAAAAAAACTCGAAATCAAAATACCCCCTTTACTTGATAAATTTAGACAGATAATAATAGGTATCCGGAGAAGGTTCACTCTCTATCCGGTAACGGGTGGAAGCCGTTACAGAAAATGTATACCCACGTTCAGACTCTACATCGATAGGAAGAAAAAGCTCGTTGCCATAAATATTTGTAGCTAATATGGATTTTGCCGAAGCTGTGTCGATCGAATCCGTCAATGAATAATAAACGGTATAAGTTAAATCCTGCTTTTCCGACACAGGTTTCTGCCAAGTTAAATGCAACTCATCATCCAAACGTTCCACTTTGATGCCCTCCGGAGCGGCAGGTACCGAATCATTCAGCCAAGTCAACGGAGGCAATTGGGCCGGATATTTATAGTAATTGTCTCTCAACTCTTTATAAAGTCCCTTATCATTATACAGGACATTTCCACAACGAAAGAACGCACAGCCGGCTCCTCCGTAATAACGGCTATAATCGATCTGGTCCGTTATATCATTCACGGCCCAGTCCGCCTCGCTCTTGTCCATTCGATAAGCTCCCAAGCCGGGTACGACCAAACGCCCGTTACAATTATCCACCCAATTATCCACGAAAGGAAAGAAATTCTTATGCAGGTAATACATCATCGGAACAATCATATCTTGTTTACCTTGTTGCATCCACATCTTAGGGTCTTGGAAGACACTTTCGTAAGCGGTCCAACCCGCGTTAGGTACCCGTTCAATACGATTATATTTCCCGAGTGGCGAACTGCTAACCTGTACCCAAGGTTTCGTTTGCTTTACCCAATCGTAAATACGATAAACCATCCGGTTGATATTCTCCCTACGCCAGTCTGCCAGAGACTTTTTCTTACCGGATTTATTATACAGCGATTTATCCGGGAATTTTTTCGCCTCTTCCGGATAGCGGATATAATCAAAATGGATGCCATCTATATCGTAGCCATTCACGATCTCCTTGACTAAGGATAAGATATAATCAGCGGTCTCCGGTACACCGGGGTCCAAATACCACTCTCCATTATGCCGTTTGCAGAGTTTTGGTTTCTTTTTAACCACGGAAAGCTTTCCTTGCTCCTTCACGCTTTTTTCCGTTCCCAACGGGAAAGTCACGAACCACGCATGACATTCCATTCCCCGTTTATGGCATTCATCAACGACAAAAGCGAGCGGATCATATCCCGGTAATTCTCCATACTTACCGGAGAATGTCTTACTGACTGGTTCGATAGCCGAACGATACATCACGTCTCCCCTCAAGCGAGCCTGAATGAAGACCATATTAAAATTCGCTTCTTGAAGCCGGTCCAAGATATCAAGCAATGCCTGTTGCTGGGCTTTTCGTCCCGCCTCGGTAGTAGCCGGTTTATGAGGCCAATCCAGACCATAAACCGTAGTCAACCAAACCGCACGAATTTCCTTTTTTGGAGGCTCCACCGCTTGTAACAGACAAAAAACGGGTAAAGCCAGCGACAGGATAAGCAACAGACAAAACTTTCTCATCTTTATAATGCCTTATTGAGCCCGCGAATGTAGTATTTTTTGAGTCTCTTCCGGTAAATCAGTCGTAATAAAATCGACTCCCATATCGATCATCTCTTCCATTAATTTAGGGTCATCTACGGTCCAGACATTCGAAGTCATGCCTAGGACTTTACAATCCTTCACCCAATCCGGATGAGATTGCAAGACTTTATAATGGTAGTCTAATCCTGTAAAACCAAGCTCTTTCAATTCCATCGGGGATAATTCTCCATTCAGATAAGAAACCTCAGATTTCGGACATAGACGGATAAATTCTTTACAAGCATCCATATTAAAAGATATGTAATCCGTACGTTTCGCTAATTTCATACGCTTCACCATATCTACAACAGCTTTAGCAGCCTCACGGTTGCGTTCCGGGGTCTCATGAGCTTTCAGTTCTAAAATTAACCGGACATTCTTCAATTTCTTCGCACGTTTCAAATATTGCTCTAAAGTAGGGAGCTTTTCGCCGTTGCTCAATTGCAAATCTTTCAATTCATCATAAGTACAGGATTGAATATGTTTTCCTTGGATATCATTATCATGGAATATTACCAGCACATTGTCCGCCGTAAGATGTACGTCGAATTCCGAGCCATAGGCACCAATCTCGCTGGCACGTTCCAAAGAACGGATAGAGTTCTGAGCAGAGCCCTCCGTTTTCCAATACCCCCGATGGGCGATCACTTTCGTGTTATCCTTTGCCGCTACCATTCCTGCCATCATCAGGCAAAGTAGCAAAAGAAGAGTAGATTTTAAATTCATGGAAATTAAATTAGTTGACAAATGACAAGTGACAGTTGATAGTTGACAAGTGAAAGTTGACAGTTAAATACCGCTTGTCGCAACTGTCAACTATCAATTGTCAACTGTCAACTATTTTCCGATCTCTGATAAATAACGTTCAGCCTCGATAGCAGCCTTACAACCACTTCCCGCAGCGGTAATAGCTTGACGATAATGGGGATCAGCGACATCTCCAGCAGCAAACACACCCGGAACTTTCGTTCGGGGAGTTCCCGGAACTGTCTCGATATAACCGATCTCGTCCGTATCTATCCATGGCTTGAAAATATCCGAATTAGGTTTATGGCCAATCGCCAAGAAGAAACCATCGATAGCGATATCCACTTCCTCCTCATCCGGCTCTCCCATACGTTTTACCAAATGAGCACCTTCCACGCCATTCTCTCCAAATAAACCCAGGGTGTTATGTTCGAAAAGCACCGTGATATTCGGAGTCTTGAAGACACGTTCTTGCATTACTTTTGAAGCACGCAAATAGGGTTTACGCACGATCAAGTAAACCTGCTTCGCCAAACCTGCCAAGTAAATCGCTTCCTCACAGGCCGTATCCCCACCACCTACTACCGCTACCGTCTTTTTACGATAGAAGAAACCATCGCAAGTAGCGCAAGCGGATACACCCATACCCGCATATTTATGCTCATCCGGAAGACCCAGATACTTCGCGGAAGCACCCGTAGCGATAATCAAAGTCTCCGTCTCGATCACTTTCTCACCATCAATCGTAATTTTATAAGGAGCCTCGCCCAAATCAGCGGCGGTAGCGATACCGAAACGGATATCCGCACCAAAACGGACGGCTTGTTTTTTTAAATCTTCCATTAACTCAGGACCGGTTATACCGTCCGGATATCCCGGGAAATTCTCCACCTCCGTAGTTGTCGTTAATTGTCCCCCCGGCTGTATTCCTTCATAAAGCACCGGAGATAAATTCGCACGGGAAGCATAAATCGCTGCCGTATAACCTGCTGGACCCGAGCCTATAATAAGGCAACGTACTTTCTCATTCACTGAATCGCTCATAGTATCTAAGTATTAATTATCAATTTTCAATTCTCTATTATCGAAGGTCTATCACCTCTACGTCCGGATAATCCCCTTCGTTAAAAACAAAAAAACGATCCGGTTGGTTTATACCTGTTTTCAATTGGCTGATCTGGATCGTACTGCTAACGCCGTTTTTAGAAGTAACCGTGATACGAGCCGGGAAATTTGAATATTTCTCGATTTGCAACTCCACTTTCACGATATCCCCTTTTTTCTTCGGTGTCAATTCCACATCGTAAGCGGCTTTTCCGTTCGGTGCCGTACTCTCGCCTTTATAAGCCGCCGTGAATCCCTTCTTATAACTATTTAATAAAAGAGCGGGATTTGTAAATTGCAACTCTTCTCCCGTAGGATTCGTCACGTTCACCTCATCGTTCCGTTCCACATACGTCCATTGCGTCGTACCATTAAACCAAGTAAGCGCATCCGGCGTGACTAATGTAAACTTATCACCTTTCATCTGGATGGTTCCCTCAAAACTCTCTCCCGCATTCTGACCGGCAGAACGGGTAAACATCGTAAAAGAAGCGCTTATCCCGTTCGAATTCTCATAAGCAGCGGCCGCCTTCCCCAAGATATCATTCGCATTCTGGGCATGCGCCCCCACTCCTAGTCCCAACAGGAAACACAAGAATAGTCCGACAAACGCGATACACCGCCACACTCTTATTTTATGTTCTCTTCTCATATTTATTTCAAAGCATTTAATACTTGCTCCAACGAATACTCATCTTGCACCAATACTTGACGGGCCTTACTTCCCTCAAACGGGCCAACAATACCGGCAGCCTCCAATTGATCCATCAAACGTCCGGCACGATTATAACCGATAGCAAATTTACGCTGGATCAAAGAAGTAGAACCTTGTTGCTGAATCACGATCAAGCGAGCCGCCTCATCAAATAAGGGGTCTCGATCTGATAAATCGACAGCTCCCGAAGTCGATGCCTCTCCCCCTTCCGGTACATACTCCGGAAGCAGATAAGCGGTTTGGAAGCCAGCCTGCTCACCGATATAATCCACGATATCCTCCACCTCGGGCGTATCTACAAAAGCGCATTGCACACGAACCGGCTCTTGTCCCGCCACGACAATCAACATATCGCCCCGTCCGATCAAACGGTTAGCGCCCGGAGCATCCAGAATCGTACGTGAATCGATCATAGAAGCAACCTTAAAGGCAATACGGCTCGGAAAGTTACTCTTGATCGTACCGGTAATCACCTTTGTATCCGGGCGTTGCGTAGCCAAGATCATATGGATACCTACCGCACGGGCCTTCGCCGCAATACGAGAGATAGGCAACTCGATCTCACGTCCGGCCACTGCGATCAAGTCGGCAAACTCATCCACCACTGCCACGATATAGGGTAAGAAGCGATGTCCCTTCTGCGGGTTCAACCGCCGTTCGATAAACTTAGCGTTGTATTCCTTTATATTACGAACATTCGCGTTCACCAGTAAACGGTACCGGTCTTCCATCTCGATCACCAACGAGTTCAATGTAGCGACAGCGTCAGCTGGCTCCGTAACGATCGGCTTCTCCGCATTCGGAAGTTTCGCCAGATAATGACGTTCTATCTTGGAATAGATACTAAACTCAACCATTTTCGGGTCTACCATCACGAATTTCAACTCCGATGGATGCTTCTTATATAATAAGGAAGTGATGATCGCATTTAGACCGACAGACTTACCTTGCCCCGTAGCACCGGCTACCAATAGATGCGGTGTCTTACAAAGATCGAACATGAACACCTCGTTCGTAATCGTCTTACCCATCGCCACAGGCAACTCATACTTACCCTCAACGAATCGGCGTGAAGCGATAACAGATTGCATCGATACCGTCTGAGGATTCTTATTCGGCACCTCGATACCGATCGTTCCCTTTCCGGGCATCGGAGCGATAATACGGATCTGCAAAGCGGATAAACTCAAGGCGATATCATCCTCCAAGTTCTTGATCTTAGAAATACGGACACCCGCCTCGGGTACAATCTCATAAAGCGTAACCGTAGGTCCGACTGTTGCCTTGATCGAGGCGATCTTGATATTGAAATCTTCCAAGGCTTGCTTGATCAAGCGTTGGTTTTCTGCCAATTCGTCCCGATTGATCTCCATGCTCCCACTATCATACGCTTTCAGTAAGTCCAAGGTAGGAAATACATAACGGGAAAGATCCAAACGGGGATCATACGTACCCAAGGCCGAAGCATCGTAGGTTTCATCATTACCGGCGGCAACCTCCACCGTGAATCCAGCATCCTCCCCATCCTCTGATTCCGGGGTATTTATCTCATCTGTCTTTTCGCATATAGGATCGTCGTCACCTTTAGCGATCGTAACTACTAAATCATCACCAGCGACCTCTTCCTCCTGATATTCCGGTTCTGTTTTACGGTTTTCTTTCCCTTCGGCCTCCAACAATTCAGCCTCCGTATCAAACTCTTCGTAATCATCCATTTCGGGTTGTTCATCCGGTTGCTCTACGACAGGCTTAGAGCGAGGAGTTACAACATCCTCTTTTTGCGTCTGCTCCACTTCTACCTCATCCTCTTTCTTCTCACGTTTCAAACGGTTCCTTACCCAGCCCAAAGAGAATACGCGCTGTAAGAACGGGATTGTCTTCTTACTGGTAAAAATTGCGATGATTAAGAATGAGCCTAATAAAAGCAAGATCGTTCCGGGAATTCCGATATTGGTAATAAACATCTCCGAGATGTAATATCCGTGTTGACCGCCTAGATAAATAAACGTATCCTCATATCCCTTGATAAATATGAAAGCAAAAAACACAGATCCCCAGATCAACGCCGAAGCACTGAACAAGAAACGTCTCAACAAGGATACTTTATTTAAATTCATGAGTTTCGCCCCAACCGATCCCAAGAAAAAGAGGATCATAAAAGAAGAGATACCGAACCAACGGTTCATCAATAGATCAGACAAATACGCCCCGCGTACGCCCGTCCAATTCTCTACCGATCCTCGATTGGTCAACAAATCCCCTAAAGGAACATTCTCTATTTTACTTTGATCGGCGGCTCCTGTAAAGAAAAACGAAATCAAGGCAAGCCCTACGTAAATGGTTAGTATAGAGATAATCAAACCTGTAATGAAACGGGTCCGTTCATTTGTAAAAAAAGTCTTCAAGGCTGCGAACCAGCTCGGCTCTGTATGATTTTGCTTCGTTGTTGTTGTCTTCTTTGCCATAAATAGTTTCTCAATAATTCTTTTATAACACGCAAATGTACATAGAAAAATCGAGTCTGACGAACCTTTGAAAAAAAGACGTACGTGTTTTCTGAAAAACATGTACATGTTTTTACGGAAACACGTACATGTTTTTGGGGATAGATTTTAACGGCATTAAATAGATCTGTGCATCTCATGTCCTTCTACATAGATCGCACTATAAGGACGAGATGGACAAAGGTACTCGCAAGCACCACAACCAATACAAGTTTCCGTATTGATCACCGGGATCTTTAACGACTTCGGATCTGCAGGATCTTTCGCCACCATCTGGATCGATTTTGTCGGGCAATGGCGTTCACAATTACCACAACTCATACCGTCCGTATTGACAATACAAAGATCTTTTACCCATACGGCATGACCGATCTGTATAGCAGATTTGTCTTCTTTCGTAATCGGTTTGATCGCTCCCGTCGGGCAAACCTCCGAACATTTCACACATTCCGGACGGCAATACCCTCTATCGAATGCCATCTCCGGCTGCATCAGTTTCATCAGATCCGTAGACGGACGCAGGACATGATTCTCGCAGACAGATACACAAAGCTGACATCCCGTGCAATGTTGGGCCAGATTCCCAATACTCAAGGCTCCGGGAGGAACCAATGACGCCAAACGATTCGGCTCTTTACGTTCTTTAATCGGCGCAAAGCCTCCGTCTTTCTTCATCTCCACATAATCCTCCAGCTTTTTCTGCTGAGCATGCAAAACAGAAGACATGGCTACCAATGCCGTAGCTGACAAGGCTCGACGGCGGGAAACATCCGTAGTGTCCTTCGTTGAGGATTCTTTTACCGAAGTAGCTTTATCAGCCTTGTGTGCCCTCGTATACGAAATCGCGCCTTGACGGCAATTATCCAAACAGTCCATACAAGTCACGCAACGGCTATAATCGATCGCATGATTCTTAGAGTCGATACAAGAAGCCTTGCATTTACGTGCGCATAATCCGCAACCATTACATTTATCGGTATCAATGCGAGGTTTAAGTAAAGCATACTTCGACAAAAAACCGAGAACCGTACCTACCGGACAGATCGTATTACAATATGTACGTCCATTTCTCCAAGCTAAAATCGCCAATATGACAAAGCTCAGAATAGCGATTCCCATCGTAGCCAGGCTACGCACCCATACGTCCACCGAATAGAATGCGTAACTATCCATACGTTCTGCGAAATAGGCCAATAGATTGTTGCCCTCTTGATAGATTGGCGCAAATAAATTAGAAGCGATACGCCCATAAGCGCTATAAGGCGAAATCAACGCTACCAAGGAACCGACACCAGCAATACAAGCCACTATAAAAACAACCAAGGTACCATAACGTACCCACTTCAATGCGGGAGAATAGGAAAAGCGGTATTTCTTCCGTTTACAAGCAAACCACGAAATAATATCTTGCAATACCCCTAAAGGGCAGATAACGGAGCAATATACACGCCCCAATAAAAGAGTCAAGATTACCAACCCTACCACAACACCGACATTCAAAGCCAACAACGCAGGCCAAAACTGTATCTTTGCCAACCATCCGAACCAAGCGTGAATCGTACCCGTGAAATCAAGAAATAACAGGGTTATCAGCACAAAGCAAAAGGTGGCGGCGAATATTCTTATTTTTCGTAACATAATTTTCCGTTTGTTTAAAGGTTAACCATTCACTTTCAACTCTTCCACGAATTTATCGATACGCTGCATCTCTTTGGGGATATCGATACCCTGCGGACAATGAGGATTACATTGCTCACACCCTGTACAATGGTTCGCTTGACGCAACTTTGGGACACTCCGGTCATAACCGACTAAGAAGGCACGACGAGCTTTTGCGTAATTTTCGTCTTGCACGCTTTTCGGAACATTTCCTTCGTTCACACATTTATTATAATGTAAAAGAATGCCCGGAATATCCAACGCATATGGACAAGGCATACAATATTTGCAATCATTGCAAGGTATTGTAGGATATTTCATCATAAGCTGGGCCGTCTCTTCCAAAAAGTCTTTCTCCTCGTCCGTTACCGGAATAAGCGGGGAATAAGTACGGATATTATCTTGCAAATGCTCCATATACGTCATGCCGCTTAACACCGTCAAGACCCCATCCGGAGAGCCGGCGAAACGAAAAGCCCATGAAGCCACGCTATTCTCAGGCCGTTGCTGTTTCAAACGAGCAACGATATGATCCGGAACATTCGATAAGCGACCTCCTAATAGCGGTTCCATGATAACCGCCGGAATACCTCGCTTCTCTAATTCGCCATACAGATAATCAGCGTTTACGTTACGCCCCGAGGCATGTTTCCAGTCCAGATAATTCAGCTGGATCTGAACGAAATCCCATTTCACGCCCATATCCAACACATAATCAAACACTTTTACATCCCCATGAAAAGACCAACCTAGGTTACGGATACGTCCCGCTTCCCGTTCTTTCACCAAGAAATCAAGCATTCCATTATTTATATAGCGGTCATTGAAAAGCTCGATACCATTCCCCCCACCGATAGAGTGAAGCAAATAATAATCCAAATAATCGGTTTGCAAATCACGGAACGACTGCCGATACATCGCCAACGAGTTTTCTCTCGTATAGTTCTGGAAGTTTGACAGTTTAGTGGCCAAATAATAGGAGTTCCTAGGATGGCGTGCCAATGCGATACCGGTCGCTTTCTCGGACATACCTTGTACATAAACAGGAGAAGTATCAAAGTAATTCACCCCATGTTCTATCGCATAATCCACTAAACGATTCACGGCTTCTTGATCAATCTGGTCTTTACCGTCCGATCCTTGTTTCAAGGGCCAACGCATACAACCATATCCTAAAATAGAAACCTTATCGCCATTCGTAGGATGTTGGCGATAGGTCATTTTATCGGTAGGAACCTCACCTAACGCCACAGCCGCCCCCGGCTCATTCTTGGGAGCGCAACCGTAAAGCGCCGCCGAAGAGGCGACAGCCCCACCCCCAAATACCTTCAAGAATTTACGGCGATTCATCTCTTGAGGGTTCTCATTCTTTCCACATGAACTCATAACTCGATCGGTTTTTTTATCCTAATTAGTATATCCAACATTAGTCTATCATTAACATTCCTTCTATTAATTGCACAAAAATAATAAAACAGGAAATATATAGGAGAGCAATCCCCGACTAAAAAGAATATTCGGGACTTTATCACGAAAAAAACGGATTTTTGTTGTATTTTTGCGAATTGTTATCAAGAATGATTAGACGAACAGGCACATGGAAAAAGAAGAAAATCCGATATACGAGCGCAACACGCTAGAATTTGTTACGGTAGCACTGGAATATTGTACCTTTGTTGAGACCGCCGGAAATACCGGGCTTTTCGACTTCGTAGATAAGGCGACAAAACTCCTGCCTCTATTATACTTAAAGGCCAGCCTGTTGCCCGAAGTGGAATCTGAAGAGGAAACCGAACTCGAGCTTTCCGTTTCAGAAGACATGTACGAGTCGGTTCGTTCACGGATAGCCGGTTTGCTTGGCGAACGAGATTCCTATCTGGAAACATTTCATGCGGATATGCGGTATAGCGATACTCCTATCGCAGCATTTATTTCCGAGAACTTGGCTGATGTCTATCAAGATACAGGAAATTTCGTATCTTTATTCCGTCAAGGAAACGAGGAAGTTATGCAAGAGGCTATCGCTTTGTGCCGCACGAACTTCCAAGAATACTGGGGACAGCAATTATTGAATGCCTTGAAAGCGTTGCACGCTGTGCGTTACAGTGGTGATGAGGATTTGGAAAAGAATGAAGAGGAAGAATGATACAACAATTTATACATACAATTGCTAAAGAGGAAATAGCGAAACTTACCGTAGAGGAATTCAAGGGACGTATCATTACGATCCTTAGTAAAGAGGAGGCAGACAAGGCCGTTGAGTACTTGCTGCGTTTTCCGATCGTTGGTTTTGACACGGAGACCCGTCCCAGCTTTAAGAAGGGACAGCGTTACAAGATCTCATTGATGCAGATATCAACGGATGATACTTGTTTCTTGTTCCGCTTGAATCATATCGGTATACCGGAATCTCTGGAGAAATTCCTGAAAAGCAGTTCGACCTTAAAGATCGGGTTATCTTTACGGGATGATTTCGGGGCGATACGGAAGCGTTCGGATATAGAACCCGCCAATTTCCTTGATTTACAGAATTACGTAGGCCAGTTCGGCATCGAGGATGCCAGCCTGCAAAAGATATATGCGATACTTTTCCAAAAAAAAATATCAAAAGGACAACGCCTCACGAATTGGGAGGCGGATGTATTGACAGACTCACAAAAGAAATATGCGGCCCTCGATGCTTGGGCTTGCCTAAGAATATATAATTTATTGAATCAAGCATAAATGGAGTATTGTAAAGTTTTTCTCAAGCCTAAGAAAGAAGAATCGCTATTGCGTTTCCATCCATGGGTATTTTCCGGAGCGATCCAATCTGTTGAAGGCGACCCGGAAGAGGGTGACTTGGTAGAGGTATACGGAGCGAACCAGCGTTTTTTGGCGATCGGCCATTACCAAATCGGCAGTATCGCCGTACGTGTGTTATCTTTCACCCCAATCGCCATCGACGATGCTTTTTGGATCGAACGTATCCGTATCGCTTACGAACTCAGAAAGACCTTGCGGCTGGCTGGGGTAGAAAATAATAATACGTTCCGCCTGATTCACGGCGAAGGCGATAACTTACCGGGATTGGTGATCGATATGTATGCGCATACGGCGGTTATGCAAGCACATTCGGTAGGAATGCATTATGCCCGTCATCAGATCGCGGAGGCTTTGAAAGCGGTATTGGGCGATACTTTACAAAACATCTACTATAAATCGGAAGCGACTTTACCTTATAAAGCGAATTTAGGTAGCGAAGATGGTTACTTATTCGGAGGCGAAGTGGAAGATATCGCTATAGAAAACGGACTGAAATTCTGTGTAGACTGGCAGAAAGGCCAAAAGACAGGTTTCTTCGTGGATCAACGGGAGAATCGCTCTTTGTTGGAGCATTACGCAAAAGATCGCTCCGTATTGAATATGTTCTGTTATACGGGCGGTTTCTCTTTCTATGCGATGAGAGGAGGCGCTAAGGTGGTTCATTCCGTAGATAGTTCGGCGAAAGCGATTTCTTTGACGAAAAAGAATGTCGAGTTGAATTTCTCGGGAGATCCCCGTCATGAGGCATATGCGGAAGACGCGTTTAAGTATTTGGAAAAAATGGGAAGTAATTATGATTTAATCATATTGGACCCTCCTGCGTTCGCTAAACATAAGAATGTACTACGTAACGCCTTACAAGGGTATCGCAAATTAAACGCGATCGCTTTCGAGAAGATCAAGCCGGGAGGAATCTTGTTTACCTTCTCCTGCTCACAGGTTGTCAGCAAGGAAAACTTCCGTTTAGCTGTATTTAGCGCCGCCGCCCAATCCGGCCGTAGCGTTCGTATCTTGCATCAATTAACCCAACCCGCAGACCATCCGGTGAATATCTACCATCCGGAAGGGGAATATCTGAAAGGTTTAGTATTGTATGTAGAATAAGATATGCTCTTTGGGTGAAAACAAAGAATTAGTTTTCACCCAAAATTCAAGTTAATACCCCGGATTCTGTGTCAAGTTCGGATTCAAGGAACGGACTTTATCGGGAATGGGGAAAACAGTGGTATAGCCATTCGATTCATGGGGCAATTGAGGGCGATCCGTATAAGGGCGGGTAAACTTTCCAAAACGCACCAAATCCTGCCTCCTCCAGCCTTCCCAAGCCAATTCCAGTTGACGCTCAGCCAAAATATTTTCTAATGTCGCCTTACGAGGTAACATTCCCACACGGAAACGAACGGCATTCAACTCTTCATCCCCATTCTCTCCATTACGAACTTTCGCTTCCGATCTCATTAACAAGACATCCGCATAACGGAATAATACGATATCATTATCCGATAGCTTTCCATCTTTCGTCCCCATCTTATCGATCTCGTATTTCTTCATGCGGGCACCCGCCGTTTTCTCGGCAGGCAACCTAGACAAATCCAACCTAACCTCTAAAGGTAAATACACCAAAGGAGTCCCATTATCTAACCGAATCGTATCACCATTGAGGTCAAACATCGTATCGGCGTAATAATTCTCATAAAATCGGGTATCGACCGAGTCCGTCCCATACGCAAATACCCGAAGGGCCTCTATCGTAGCGCAAGAGCCGTTCTCTCCCCCCAATCCATATGCTTTGGCATGATTATAGTGACGGGAGCGGAAAAGATATTGCATTTGGTTCGTATATAAGTTCTTATCCATCGGAATCGTGAAGATATTCTCTCCGGACGATTCATTAAATACAGAAAAATTATCCGCATAGTTCGGAGATAAGCTATAGTTTAAGTCTGTTATTGAATCACAGTACGCCACAACCGTTTGCCAAGCGTTCAACTTCCTCTCGCCTACCCTAAAATAGATTTCCCGTCCATTCGGACGCAGACCATCCGTCCAGTCGTTATCCGTAAACACTTCTGCGTTTAAGGCCAACTTCGCCAATAAAAAATAAACAACCGGTCTCGTAATCCTTCCATAATAATCGCCGGGCGAATTACTATGCGCCGTACTCAATAACAAAAGGGATTCTTGTAATTCTTTTACAACAAAATCAAAGACCTCTTTCCGGTCACTCTGCCGCACGTCTTTCACCGGAATGGAAGAAGAAACGATAAGAGGGACACGGCCAAACATATCGACTAAATAATAATAATACATCGCACGCAAGGCACGAACCTCCGCCTCATACCGATCTAAATCGTTATAATCCGTTTTTTGCCGCAACTCGCCTAATATCTCTAAAGATTGATTGCTTAATACGATTACTTTATACAGATATTCCCAAGTAGCTTGGATAGCGTCACTATTCGTTCCCCACTTATGCAAGAAGAGACCTTGCCAGAAACCACCGTCATACCAGTCGCCGCCACGAGTCGGGAGCATGGCCTCGTCAGTCGTAAAGGTATTCAAGTCGTAGACACCCCGGTACGTTCCCTGCAATCCTTGGCTATCGCTATAACCTCCGATATAATTATATAAGGAAGCAACCGTATTCAGATAGACATTCTGAGGGGTATCGTACGCATCCTCCGGATAAAGCTGATCACGAGGGTCCTCTTTCAGATAGCCATCGCACGACGATAACATCAAACCCGCAAATATATAGGATAAAATAGAAAGCTTTCTCATACGAACACCTTTTTAAAAATTAAAACTCAACCCCATCGTATAGGAACGAACCACCGGATAAGATCGCTTATCGTCTATACCTAACGTATTATTTACGATAGAGCTATTTATCATCGGAGTCAATCCCGAATAACCTGTAATTGTCGCCAAATTATTTACGGAAACCGAAAGCCGTACGTTTCTTACATATTTCCTTAAATTACCAAGAGACACGTTCCAACCCAACGTCAAATAATCAAAATTGATATAATCCCCTTTCTCCAACCAATAATCCGTAGCCGTCTGATCTTGGATATTCCGGGATGGGGCTTCTCGCAACACGTTATAATCCGGGAATATATCCATATTCATATAAGTTAGCGATGTTCCATTATAAATCTTATGCCCAAAGGCTCCGTTAATCTGTACTGATAGATCGAATTGTTTATACCGGAAACTGATATTAGAGCCTAAAAGTGTTTTCGGCATAGCTTGTCCCGCAATATAACGATCCTCACCATCCTCCAAACTCACCCCGTTTCCATTCAAGTCCTCAATCTCATACTTATAGCCGCCGTTCCCATCGGAAACCAAACCTGTACATTTCGGTAAATAAAAAACACCCAAAGGCTGTCCGACCATTTGATAAACGATATGATTATACCCTCCATGGAAACCAGCCCCATTTAAATCCGAGATGCTAGTATATTCCGGGGCGGACATATATTCCCCTTTATAGTAACCGCTCAAGGAGAGCAATTTATTCCGTTGGAAAGTTACGTTTACGTTTATATTCAATTCCATATCTTTCGTACGCAAGGGCGTGACGCCAATACCCAATTCCACGCCACTATTTCGCATCGATCCCAGATTCGCCAACATTTTATTATAAGCGAAAGGCGGAACGCTTACATCGTATAAATACAACATATCATCCGTCTTGGAATTATAATAATCTACGGCAAGAATAAAACGATTGTCGAAAAACCCGGCATCGATACCGGCATTGAACGTACGTTTCACCTCCCATTTCAAGTCCGGATTCGCATTACGGATCGTACCCAAGGTAACGGTGGGCGCACCATTTACGGAAACAACCCCATTAGGTTTCATCAATCGCAAAGAATTGTAAGAATCGATCGCATCTTGATTACCGGATAGGCCATATCCCGAACGAATCTTTAAATTCCTTACCCACGAGACACCTTCCATAAACTCCTCTTCGGTCAACACCCAAGCGACAGAAGCCGAAGGGAAAAAACCCCATTTATTATTGGCCCCCACTTTCGAAGAGGCATCCGCACGGGCATTCACGGTAGCGATATACTTTCCATCATAAATATAATTCACACGTCCAAGGAAAGAAGCCAGATGAGGAGCCTCATAGTAAGAACCGGTCCCCTCCCATAAACGTACCGCACCTGCCTGTAAATTATCATAACCAAAACGATCGGTACTGAAATTCGTCGCAGTCGTATAAAAACCTCTCGTTATCATTTTCTGAGCTTCCGCCAATCCCAATACATTTAGTTGATGCAAACCAAAGTCTTTTTTATAGGCCAACATGAAATCTCCTAATAAAGATTCTGTTTTCCGCTCCCCCCGATAAGCCTGCCTATGCGCCCAAACCGAAGTAGGGAGGTATTGGGCGTTATCTATTACATTATAGGTATACGAACCGAAAGCCGTAAACATTAAATGCTTACTCAAGTTAAAAACCAGTTTTAAGTGCGTATTTATATGAGCATTCGAATCATCATCCTTCACCTCCAACCAGGCCAAAGGGTTCGTGATCTGGCTAGCGTTGGTTATTTGATCCCAGCTACCCGTCTCCATATTCTTATGATTCGGAAATGTCGGGTTGAAAGTAGCGGCGGAATAGAACATCTTCTGTACATCATTTAAATAAGCATTTTTTAGCAAGGAACCAAATATGCCTAAATCAAAGACCAGAAGATCATTGAACGCATGCTGCGTAATATTCAACTTGGTCGTAAAATTACGTGAGTTCGTATTTCGGATAACCCCTTCCCTTTCCACAAATCCCAAGGAGGCACGATAACTGGAAGTCTCCGAACCACCCCCAAAAGCGATATGATGATTCTGCACCAACCCCAACCGGGTAATCTCATCCTGAAAGTCCGTATTATTCCCTAAATCTAAAATACCGATATTACGTTCCTCCGCCAGTTTCCGGAAACCATTCGCCGATAACATATCCAAACTTTTATAAGCCGCCTCCACACCGAAACTCCCATCATAACTGATACTAAAAGCTCCCTGCCGCCCTTTCTTTGTCGTTACCTCGATAACACCGGAAGCACCACGAGAACCATATTGAGCAGTCTCCGAGGCATCTTTCAAGATCGTGAAGTTCTCGATATCCGCCGGATAGATCGAGCTAAGCAAATTAAGATCGGCAAAAACCCCATCAATAATCACCAACGGATCATTACCTCCCGTCAAGGAAGTTGTACCCCGGACCCGGACGGCAGCCAAGGCAGCGGCGCTATTTCCTCCAACCGGGATACTAACGCCGGACACCCTTCCCCGAAGAGCGTCCAAGGGTGTAGAGATCAATCCCTCATTCATCCCCCCTTCATTCACCCGGTTTACGGAACCGGATAAAGTACTACGATTGCCCGTAGCATATCCGACAGTGATCAACTCATCTATCAAATTGGAGTCCGACAAGAGAGGCTTGATCGTATCCAGCAGAAGCGGTAGCTCCTGACCGTAGCCGTAAGAGAAAGACAAGGCCCCGCAGAGAAACAAAAACAGGACTTTTCGGATATATATAAAAACTTTCATAAGTACGTTGGATTTAAGATTAATAACCCATATAAATAAAACTTCCCTCGGTTTAGTTTTGTTCGCACCCAAGATACAACATTTCCTCAAGATCTTAAAAATAAAAGCGTACCAAGTTGTCAAGAAGCCTCGACAAGGCTTTAGCGATATTTAATAATGTCCCTCAAAAATATATACGGAAATATTTCTTTATTCCGTAATAGATTGTACCTTTGCCATCGTTAAAAAACATAGCGTATTATTAAGTAATAACATACTAAAACTTATTTATTATGTCAAAAGTAACAGTTGTTGGTGCCGGAAATGTAGGCGCTACTTGCGCAAATGTTCTTGCCTTCAATGAAGTGGCAGACGAAGTTGTAATGCTAGACGTAAAGGAAGGCGTATCCGAAGGTAAAGCGATGGATATGATGCAGACCGCTCAATTGCTAGGTTTCGATACAAAGGTTGTAGGTTGCACAAACGATTATGAGAAGACAGCTAACTCTGACGTTGTAGTTATCACTTCTGGTATTCCTCGTAAACCGGGTATGACTCGCGAAGAACTGATCGGTGTTAACGCTGGTATCGTTAAGAGCGTAGCTCAAAACATCTTGAAATACTCTCCGAACGCAATCTTGGTAGTTATCTCTAACCCGATGGATACAATGACTTATTTGTCATTGAAGTCTTTAGGCTTGCCGAAGAACCGTATCATCGGTATGGGTGGTGCTTTGGATAGCTCTCGTTTCAAATATTTCTTGTCTCAGGCTCTAGGCTGTAACGCTAACGAGGTTGAGGGTATGGTAATCGGTGGTCACGGTGACACTACAATGATTCCGTTGGCTCGCTTGGCTACTTACAAAGGTATTCCTGTTAGCAAATTGTTAAGCGCAGAGAAATTGCAAGAGGTTGTTGCTTCCACAATGGTTGGTGGCGCTACATTAACTAAATTGTTAGGTACTTCCGCTTGGTACGCACCGGGTGCTGCTGGAGCATTCGTTGTTGAGTCTATCATCCACAACCAAGGCAAGATGGTTCCTTGCTCTGTTTACTTGGAAGGTGAGTACGGAGAATCTGATCTTTGCATCGGTGTTCCTGTTATCCTTGGCAAGAACGGTATCGAGAAGATCGTTGAGTTGGAATTGACAGCTGAGGAGAAAGAGTTGTTCGCTAAGAGCGCTGCCGCTGTTCATAAGACTAACGAGGCTTTGAAAGAAGTGGGTGCACTTTAATTTGAATTTCTATTAAAGCGATAAAAGAGGCTGATCCTTCGGGGTTAGCCTCTTTCTTTTTATGTGGATACGGATAGTTACGACGGAATGAAGATAATATTCGTATTCTTTAGCCGCTGAAGATACATACGGAACAGAATATCCGGGATAAAATAAATATTATCTTCTTCAGTCAGCAAATCCAATTTCATCAGTTTACGGGCAGCCGCTTGGACTGCACTGCTGGAGACCAATGAATATTTACGAATGAAACCGGCACTCATAATCTTCTCCGCCTTACCTGCTGAGGCTATGGCATACAGCAATTCTTTCTGACGTTCGGGAATTCTGGACAATAGTTGGCGATATCCATCGCCTGCCTCTTCCAAAACTCCACCAACTGTCTGCTGTAATATATCCAACGTACAACTACTGCCTATAGGGGTATTTATAAAAGCTTCATGAAAAGTTTTCTGCATATAATATGTATTCCCCTCAAACAAACGATATATAACCAATACATCTTCCTCACGAATAGTCCGTTCATACACATCAAACCAATGACAGACAAAAGGTATGTATTCTTCAGCGACGATAGGATACAATTCCAAAATCGATGTACTGTTATAGAATGGACGAGCGGAAGAGAGGAACATCTCCGTTACCAAATGACGCTCACTGCCTGAAAAGATAAAATGCACATTAGATAAATGCTGAATATGGGAGCGCAATAAAGCTTCAATATTTTTTTCAGGGTATTTGGAAATCTGCTGAAATTCATCAAAAGCCACGATACAGGGTTTGTCTGCCTTTTTCAGACATACATGCATATAATTTAGCAACAAGCAAAGAAACCCCACCAAGCAGATCACGGGAAATACTGACCTTGGCACAGCCAAGCAAGTCTATGCGAATCACAAAACAGGTCCCACCATCCGGCGAAGCTTGGCCATCTGATCGTCCGGGATGAAGGCCACGGGACGTATGCCGCCTCGCCTCTCTCCGGCGATGTTCACCATGAAACGTTTGATGTATGGAAGGTGCACGATCTCCTTTCTACGTAAGGTATCGGTACAGCGGATGAAAACTATGGAGCGGAACAGGATTCGTTCTACCCACTTCCGCTTGCCTGCAGCAGTGAGGCTCATCTCCTTTTGGGAAGCGACATAGACCTCATAATCCTTCTCCCCTTCCGGCTGGCTCGCCACACGTTTCTCCAATCTGTCGACGCAAAGTTTCTCCGAAATTTTGATAAAATAGAAGGTTCTCGTTATTAATATAGGTATAAGGGATTTCCTCCCGACCACTAAACCGCTTGAATGAATTCAAGGCATCTTGATAACTCTTCGCCGTAGAATGATGTCCTCCCTCACATAACTCGGTTATGTACGTCCGCATACAAAATCGTTCTTTCCCATACTCATCACATTTACTTAAATTTAAACGCTAGCAAATGTAATACAGAACGTACTTATTAAATGCGCAAAAAAGATGTATCGCAGAATTACATCCCAAACCGATAATCACTACTTCAACTTTCCAGCCTCATTCAATACTTTCAGGAAGTTGCTCCAAGCTTTCTCTATCTTTTGCATGTTTTCGTCCCTTTCCTCTTGGTTACTTACCTCATTTTGTAGAACATCTACAACAGGATATCCATCATATAAATAATATCTCTGATAATCCCCTAATAAGACTGGGGCATTATAGATAACGGAACTTATCGAAGAGATACTGCCTACCGTGAAGTGACCGTTTCCAGCTATCCGGAATTCAACCTTCTCATTGCCTAGCACGTCTTGCTTGATAGAAATATTCTTCTCGAAAACAATTTCTTTTGTAACTGAATTAAAAGATTTGATATCATCCGGGACTTTGATCACTTGTCCGGTAGTAGCCGTATCAAAATTTTCCTCATCATTATCGCAAGCGCAATAACCGATGAGAAATACAGACATGATAAGATATAATAAAAATGACTTTTTCATATTAAACCTCCTTTATTGGATTTCATTGCGTGTTGTCTTATTAGTAAGACACTTAAAAAGAGACAAATGCTGCACGTTTACCATTATTTAACAAACATTATTAACCAAACCGTCCTTCCATTATATAAAAAAAGCCGGAGGAAATGATTTCCTTCGGCTTTTACCTATCGTTTGTTATTGGTATTTATTTGAGAATACCTAATTTAGACTCACCAACGAAATCTATAATATGTTGGATCTCCTTACTCATCGGAACCTGATCCTTTATCATTAACAAGGCATCCGTAAGGCTGCTGTTTCCTTGGAAGATGATCCGGTACGCATGGCTGATGTGCTTGATAACCTTTTCACTGAATCCCTCATGAGACATGATGAAAGAGTTCACGCCATAATACGTGGTAGGCTCTTGAGCCGCTACGATAAAAGGAGGTATATCCTTACGGAAACGACAGCCGGTTTGAATCATCGCCCAAGCCCCAACCCGGGATCCTTGGCTCATCAATACATTGCCTCCGAAGATCACGTAATCTTCCAAGATGCAATTTCCGGAAATCTTACTACCATAGCCGAATACACTACGGTTTCCGATCTGCGTATCATGAGAAACATGGACCCCCTCATGCAAGAAATTACCATTACCGATACTAGTACGTCCTTCCGCTGTCGAGGAACGGTTAATCACCACATTCTCACGAATCACGTTGTCATCTCCGATTACGGCGATCGTATCACCTCCCTTATAAAAGAAATCCTGAGGCTCAGCAGCGATAACAGCTCCGTTAAATACACGGTTGCGATTTCCCATGCGTGTACCGCTCATCAAGCTGGCATGAGGCATGATCTCGCAATCATCCCCGATCTCCACGTTCTTATCAATGTACGCAAAAGGATGAATCGTAACGTTCTTCCCGATCTTTGCGCTTGAATCTACATATGCTAATGGACTAATCATAACTTTACTACATTTAAAGGTTATTATTCTCTACCACCACCGATGGCACTGTATAAACTGACAACCGCTTGCATACGTTGCACATTGTCGGATACTTCCGTCAACTGAGCGCTCAAGAGGCTCTGCTGTGCGGAAAGGATTTCCAAATAAGTAGATTGAGCCGACTGGAACAAGGCGCTGGTATAAGCCACCGCTTTCTCTAGCTGCTCGATCTGCGCTCTATCTTGGACAAGCTTCTTGCTCGTGGCATCATACTGATGTAAAGCATCACTCACCTCCTTACCTGCTTCCAGAATTGTCTGCTGATAATTCATTTGAGCGATCTTCTCTTCTGCCTTCGATACCTTCAAGTTAGCGACCAACTTACCATTGTTGAAGATCGGTTGGGCCAACGAAGCCAAAGCTTGAAACATAAATTGGCCCGGATTGGCGACAGAGATGCCTGAACCATTCGTCCAGCCTGCTGTCGCCGTGATATTCAATCCCGGATAAAAAGCGGCACGGGCTTTGTTCGTCGTATAATAGGCACTAGCAAGTGTCATCTCCGCGATCTTCACGTCCGGACGATTCTCCAACAATTGCAAAGGTACACCCACCATGATATCCTCCGGCATTACTTGTTCCTCCAAAGTACCCCGATCGATCTGTTGAGGGGCCTTAGCCAATAACACGGACAATGAGTTTTCCACGCTACGCACCTGGCTCTCCAGCTCGATCAACGAGCCGGAAACCTGATGGTAAGCGGCACGCATTTGCGTCACGGCAGCCTCGGTAGCCATACCCGCTATCTTCATAGCCTCCATGACACGAACATTCTCTTTATAGATATCAACCGTCTTAGCGGTAATTTCCACCTGCCGATCAAGCATCAACAAGGTATAATAAGTATTCGCTATACCACCGATCAATTGAGAGCGCACGGCCTGTCTTGAATACTGGCTCTGTAAGTAGGAAGCTTTTTGGCCACGGCTCACGTTCAAAAGCTTTCCGAATAGGTCAACCTCCCAGCTAGCGGCCAAAGGCGTTGAGTAAGCCTTTACGTATTCGCTATTTCCAATCGATGTAATCGTCCCTTGGGGAGCGAAATTAATAGAAGGCAAGAAAGACAGACGGGCGGAAGTCAACAATACTTTCGCTTCCTCTACCCGAAGAACGGCTGCCTGCATATCTACATTATTGGCTAATCCCTCCTCAATTAACGCCTGTAACTTCGGATCACGAAAAACTTCCTTCCAAGGAAGGTTTCCCATATTGGTCGTATCCGCGGAGGCTAATGTATCAGTCTCGGAAACCGGATCACGATAAATTCCCGTCGCATCGATGGAATCCGGACGCTCGTATGCCTTATAGATATGGCAACTGCTTAACAAAGCAGTCGCACATACCATATATATAATTTGTTTCTTCATTGTCATCTCTTATTTTATTTTAGCGTACTGTTCTATTTCCGTACTCATATCGCTGTTATCCAAATCTTCCCATTCGATCGGCTTGAATTTCTCCTGTAAGTACTGGAATACCACGAACAAAACCGGAACAATAAAGATCTGGAAGATCATACCGATGAACATACCGCCGATAGCCGCTGTACCCAATGTACGGTTACCGTGCGCTCCTACTCCGAACGCGAACATCATAGGCAACAATCCGACCACCATCGCCAATGAGGTCATCAAGATCGGACGCAAACGGGCGGCGGCTCCTAATACGGCAGCCCATGTGATACTCATACCCATACGACGACGTTCCAAAGCGAACTCTACGATCAAGATAGCGTTCTTCGCCAACAAACCTACCAACATGATCAAGGCGATCTGCATATAGATATTGTTAGACATGGTTCCTACGATCATCTTCAACGCCGGGATATTTCCCAAAGCGGCCCAACCTTGGACGAACAAGAAGCTACCCATCAAACCGAACGGCACGGAGAGCAATACGGACAAAGGAAGGATGTAACTCTCATACTGCGCGCTCAACAGCAAGTAAACGAATACGAAACACAACAAGAAGATCAAAGCCGTCGTACTGCCACTCGTACTTGCCTCCTCACGTGCCATACCACCTAACTCATAGTCGAAACCTGCCGGAAGCGTTGTCTTAGCCACCTCGTCAATCGCTTTCAACGCCTGACCACTGGTATAACCATCCGCCGGGGCAACCATGACCTTGATGGCGGTATACATATTGAAACGGCTGATGATATCCGGGCCATATACCTTCTTCATCGTAATGAACTGGGAAATCGGAGCCATATCGTTACCGCTCTTTACCTTGATGTTCTTCATGGACTCCATATTCTTACGCAAATCGGGATCCGCTTGCACCATTACACGGTACATCTTACCGAAACGGTTGAAGTTAGAGGCATATAAACCACCATAATATCCCTGCAAGGTAGACAAGATGTCCTTCGGACTGATACCGGCTTTCTTACAAGCGGCAGCGTCGATATCGATCTCGTATTGCGGGAAGTTCGGGTTAAACGTAGTTTGAGCGGACTTGATCTCCGGACGTGCCGTCAAAGCGGCCATATATTCCTTGGAGATATCAAAGAAACGATCCAAATTACCTCCGGTCTTATCCTGCATATTCAACTCAATATCACTGGACGCTGAGTAACCCGGGATCATAGGCGGCGTAAAGAACAATACCTGAGCGTCTTTCACGATCTTTTGGGCACGCATGAACAAACTACCATATACGATATCCGAGTTCTGCATCATAGAACGGTCTTCCCAGTCTTTCAACTTGATGATAAATGAGCCGTAAGAAGGTCCTTGACCACCGATAAAACTGAAACCAACAACCGCCGTACGCGACTCTACCGCCGGATCCGCAGCGATCAAACTATCGACCTTATTCATCACCTCATAGGTACGCTCCTGGGAAGTTCCCGGTGGTAACGTAACGGCACCCATGATCGTACCCGTATCCTCGTTCGGCACCATACCGGTAGGCGTAACCTGCATCAAGAATACCAATACGGCGATACAACCGGCGACAATACCGAATGAAAGCCATTTCTTCTGGATAAAGAACACGACCTGCTTCTTATACTTAGCTAGCAAAGAATCGTAAGCCGCATTGAATGAGGTATGGAAACGGGAAATAAATGTCGTTTTCTTTTCTTTATGCTCCTCATCATGCGGTTTCAGGAATATCGCACACAAGGCGGGACTCAATGTCAAGGCGTTCAAAGCGGACAAACCGATAGCGATCGCCATCGTCAGACCGAACTGGCGATAGAACGTACCGGCCGTACCTCCCATGAAACTTACGGGAATAAACACGGACATCATGACCAACGTAATGGAGACGATAGCGCCACCCAACTCACTCATGGCATCGATAGAAGCGAGTTTCGCCGACTTGTACCCTTGGTCCAACTTGGCATGGACACCCTCGACGACGACGATCGCATCATCGACCACAATCGCGATGGCAAGCACCATAGCACAAAGAGTCAACAAGTTGATACTAAATCCGATCAAGGATAACATAAAGAAGGTACCGATCAAGGCAACCGGGATAGCGATAGCCGGAATCAACGTAGAACGCAAATCCTGCAAGAACACATATACCACGATAAACACCAATACGAACGCCTCCAACAAAGTCTTGATTACCTCATGGATAGAAGCGAACAAGAAGTCATTGGCATTCATGGAAATATTCACCTTCATTCCGGGAGGCATTGTCAACTGAGTTTCCTCCAGCAAGGTTTCAATGTTACTAATTGTTTCCGTAGCGTTGGTTCCCGGCATCTGGTAAACGATACAGGTAACGGCGTCGTGACCATTTACACGGTTGATAAAGTTGTAAGTCAAACGCCCCAACTCGATATCGGCGATATCTTTCAAACGCAAGACCTCACCATCCGGCAAAGCCTTTACAACAATCTGCTCAAACTCATTAGCCTCTTGCAAACGTCCTTTATAGCGGATCGTATATTGGAAAGACTGATTTCCTTGTTCGCCGAACGAACCCGGAGCGGCCTCTACGTTCTGTTCAGACAAGGCAACGGTTACGTCGCTCGGACTTAATTTATATTGGGCCATCACATCCGGCTTCAACCAAATACGCATGGAGTAGTCCGTACCCAACACGTTGGCATCACCGACACCCGGCACACGCTGGACTTCCGGGATCAAGTTAATCTTCGCGTAATTCTCAAGAAACTCTGAGTCATAACGATCATCTTCCGCGTATACGGAGAAAACCAACAACATTGAGTTCTGACGTTTCTGGGTCGTCACACCAATCTGCGTTACCTCGGCGGGCAACAAACCTTGTGCCATAGATACACGGTTCTGCACATTGACAGCCGCCATATCCGGATCCGTTCCTTGCTTAAAATAAATGGAGATATCCGCAGAACCATTATTAGAGGCATTGGAACTCATATACATCATGTTCTCAACACCATTGATCTGGTCTTCCAAAGGCGCGATCACACTATTCAATACCGTTTGCGCATTGGCACCCGTATAAGTTGCCCTTACCGAAACGGTTGGAGGGGCGATATCCGGATATTGGGTAACCGGCAAGGAAATCAAGCCTAGGAAACCCAAGATGACAATCAAGATGGAAATCACCGTGGAGAGCACCGGGCGGTTTATAAATCTATCTAATTTCATATCTTTCGTTTTTACTCGACAAAAGCGAATATTTGTCTTATTCTATATACCTATTAATTAAAAGCAGTCTGCAAATTACCGTCATGCTGGTCTTTCAAGGCCTGATCGTACTTTGCCTTTTGCTGCTCACGAGTAATCGGCTGGATTTCTTGGCCGTCTTTCAAGATCTGTACGCCTTCCACGACAATCTTATCACCGGACTTCAAACCTCCCGTCACTAAATAATTTTTGCCATCATTCAAATTGGAAACCTTGATCTCGGTATTCTTCACGGTATTATCAGGCTGCAATACAAATACGAATTTCTTATCCTGGATCTCCACGGTAGCCGATTGAGGGATCGTAATGATATCGTTCATCGTATATGGGAAGATAATATTACCAGTACCACCGCTTCGTAAGACATTTCCCTCGTTAGAGAAAATAGCACGCATGCTTACAGAACCGGTAGATTGATCGATAACACCGCTCACGGCATCAATCTTACCCTCATGATGGTACGTAGAGCCATCCGCCAATTGCAGTCTTACGGCCGGCATCTTCTCTAATTGCTCTTTCAAGGTACCACCGGCTTTCGTCAATGCCAATAACTCCTTTTCCGTCATAGAGAAATACACATACATATCACCGATCTCAGATACGGTAGTCAGCGGTTGAGCGATCGAAGCGCTTACCAAGCTACCTACACGATACGGGAATGTACCGACAACACCGTTCGAGGGACTTGTAACCGTACAGAAAGATAAGTTCTGGTTAGCGCTCACCAATTGAGCCTCTGCCTGCGCCAAGCTCGCTTTTGCCGACATCAGCTGGTTCACGGCTGTTTGATACTCGAAATCACTGATGATTTTCTGATCAAACAAAGTCTTCTTATTCCTCTCGGTCAATGTTAAAGTGCTTACGTTTGCCTTCGCCATCTCGACCGCGGCCTTAGCCTGACCTACCGCAGCAGCGTACTGCGTAGGATCAATTTGGAACAACGCCTGTCCTTTACGAACCGTAGCTCCCTCATCCACACATAATTTCACGATAAATCCAGAAACTTGAGGACGGACTTCGATATCCTGCGTACCTTTGATGGTAGCCGGATAGGATGTTGTTTGGTCGCTAGTCGTTGAATTGACCGCCATCACAGCGAACTCAGCATCCCCTAATTTCATACCACTCTGACTGTTTCCACAGGCAGTTAATAAAGACATACCAACCGCAAACAATGCGATCTGCCTTAACTGAGTAATCGTAATTTTCAGCATTCGTTTATCCATATTTGTATATAATTATATATTCAAGGCTGTTTTTCAGTTACCTTCTCTTTCTAACCCAAGTGGAGATCTTTTACATCTATTCACACAATAGGGTCTTTACTCGCTGTTTCATCCTACAAATGTAGAAACTTTTTACACGATTTTCTGTTTCCTACTTATCTTTTTCACCTAAATTAATAGCACTTAGAAGGAAGCACCTGTTGAAATACATCTATTTTGGTTTCAAACGAAAATAAAATTGTTTTTTTCAACAATATATTTTACATTTGTGTCCACACACAATAAACAAATATTATACATTATGGAACCTAAATTTATAATATCAGAAGTATTCAGTACCGCATGGAAGGGAACGAAGTCGCAACTATGGATATTAGCCGGATTATTAATCGGATATTGTATCTTGTCTTTCACGCTGACAGCGTTCGCGATGCCCATGCAAAGTTCTATTATCGGTAAAATCATCGTAAACGTGATCAGCGCGTTATTCTCCATTATTTTCTCCTTAGGATATATGAAAAATATATTTCAGGCGTTGGATGGGGAAGAACCTCAGTTTTCCGCATATGGACAACAGACAAAGAATATCATCACCTACTTTCTAGCGAGTCTTATCACGGGATTTGTCGTATTGGCGGGTTTCTTATTTTTTATCATCCCCGGTATTTATCTGGCATTGCGCCTTCAGTTCTTCCAAGCCTTTATTATCGAGGAAAACGCTGGAATTATCGAGTCTTTGCATAAAAGCTGGGAGATAACGAAAGGACAAGCATTGCCTCTGTTCATTCTGGCGTTGGTAATGATCGGGATCCTGATATTAGGATGTATTTTGTTCGGTATCGGAATTTTCGTCGCCGTTCCTCTTATCTATATGATGTATGGCTACGTTTTCCGTAAATTGAACACACCTCTTCAAATACTCGAATAAACAGAGAGGACGAATACACACTACAATCTATACCATGAATAAAAATTACAGGATAAAAGATATCGCCGAATTATCCGGCGTATCGACCGGTACGGTAGACCGCATTTTACATGAGCGGGGAAAGGTATCGGAGGACGCACGGAAAAAGGTGGAGAAAATCTTAAAAGAAATTGACTATCAACCAAATCTGATAGCCCGTTCTTTAGCGTTGAAGAAAAAATATCATTTCATCGCCTTGATCCCTTCTTTCCATGAAGGGGAATATTGGGCGAAACTAAGCCAAGGGATCGAGAAAGCAAAACGGGAATTGTTTAGCTATAATATCGATGTCGAGCAAATCTATTTTGACCAATACGACAGCAACAGTTTCGACGAATTAATCCCGAAGATTGAGACCGCGGATTGCCAAGGGGTTATCATCGCTACATTATTCAAGCAAAGTGTCTTGACCTTGACCCAGCGGCTAGACCAGAAAGGTATTCCTTATATATTGATCGATTCTTTTATCGATCACACGAATTGTATCTCTTATTACGGAACGCATTCATATGATTCGGGTTATATAGCGGGACGCCTTTTATTCGAGCAAATCCGTCAAGGGGACGATCTAGTGATTTTCCGTTTCACCCGTAAAGGGGATTCATGTTCTACGCAAGTGCAGAAACGAGAGGAAGGATTCCGGGATTATCTCGCCAACACCCCATTCAAGGGAAAGATTCATTTGCTGCATGTGCACGCGGATGATAAGGAGGAGAATAAGAGGCTACTGAATACTTTCTTCGAGAAATATCCTCAAGTAAGAATCGGTATCATCTTTAATTCGAGGGCCCATTTCCTTGGAGATTATCTAAGTAGCGAACGGCCGGACTATCCTTTCAAGCTTCTTGGCTACGACGTGATAGAACCGAACGTCCGTTATCTGGAAAACGGCTTGATCACGCATTTGATCGCCCAACGACCGGAGGTACAAGGATATCATTGTATCAAGGCACTCTTCAGGCATCTAATCCTTAAGGAGAAAATTGAGCCTGTCAATTATATGCCGATCGATATCTTGGTAAAGGAAAATATACAATACTACAATAATTATATCTGATGAACTCCTTATTTAGCGTAAAAGAGAAAGTGATTTTGTTGACCGGAGGCTATGGTATATTAGGAGCCTGCATGGCCAAGCACTTGGCGAGAGAAGGCGCGTACGTCGTAATCCTCGGACGAAACGAGCAAAAAGGATCTGCCTTGGTCAATGAGATTAAAGCGGAAGGGGGCGAGGCCTTATTCTTGGTTTCAAACGTATTGGATAAAGCCTTGCTGGAGCAAAACAAACAAGAGATATTGAAAGCATATGGGAAGATTGATGTTTTAGTCAATTTGGCGGGTGGCAACCAAGCCGGAGCGACGATTCCTCCCGACAAGACGATCTTTGATCTGGATATCGATGCTTTCCGGACGGTCGTGGACCTGAACTTATTCGGGACCGTACTGCCGACAATGGTCTTCGCCGAGGTCATGGTGGGGCAAGGGAAAGGAAGCATTATTAATATCTCGTCCGAATCGTCCCTACGCCCATTGACTCGTGTGGTTGGCTATGGATGCGCAAAAGCCGCTATCAACAATTTCACGCAATACATGGCCGGGGAGCTGGCGATTAAATTCGGAGAGGGCCTGCGAGTGAACGCCATGGCACCGGGATTCTTCCTTACCGAGCAGAACCGGGCATTGATGAGCAATCCGGATGGATCACCTAGTGATCGTTGCAACACGATCGTCGCGCACACGCCGTTCCGCCGCCTAGGAAAACCGGAGGAGTTACTCGGTACTTTACAATGGCTGGCGAGCGACGCCTCCGCATTCGTAACCGGTACCGTGATCCCCATAGACGGAGGTTTCGACGCTTTCTCCATCTAAATAATGTGCCAACCAGCCATGCATCAAACCGCATTGGCATATTGGCACATTGATAAATTTAAAAATTATTCATTATGTATCTATGTGAGCAAACTTGGCGTTGGTACGGACCGAATGATCCTGTCAGCCTTTGGGACATCCGTCAGGCGGGTGCCACCGGTATCGTAAATGCGTTGCACCATATCCCGAACGGGGAAGTTTGGACTACGGAAGAGATTCAAAAGCGGAAAGCCTTGATCGAATCCGCCGGATTACGGTGGAGTGTGGTTGAGAGTGTGCCCGTACACGAGCATATCAAGACGCAAACCGGGGATTTTCAAACCTATATAGAGAACTACAAACAAAGCATCCGTAATCTGGGAGCTTGCGATATCCGGGTAGTTACTTACAACTTCATGCCGGTATTGGACTGGACTCGTACCGATTTGGCTTATACGATGCCGGATGGCTCCAAAGCCTTGCGCTTTGAACGTGCGGCTTTTATGGCGTTCGACTTATTCATATTGAAACGACCGGCGGCGGAAGCCGAATATACGGAGGCGGACAAGGCGAAAGCCAAGGCACGCTATGACGCTATGAGCGAGGAAGACCGCCAGCTATTGGTTCGCAATATGATCGCCGGACTACCCGGCTCGGAAGAGACTTTTACGATCGAGCAGTTCAGGGAAGCGTTAGACCGTTATAAAGATATCGACGCGGAGAGACTTCGCTCGAACCTGATCTATTTCTTACGGGAAATAGCTCCCGTGGCGGACGAGGCCGGTGTCAAGCTCGTTATCCATCCGGATGATCCCCCCTATTCCATTCTCGGGCTTCCCCGTATCTTGAGCACGGAAGATGATTTCCGGAAGTTAATAGAGGCCGTGCCGAATCCTAGCAACGGGCTTTGCCTATGCACAGGTTCTTTCGGTGTCAGAAGTGATAACGACTTGGCCGGGATCATGGAACGTTACGGGGATCGGATCGATTTCGTTCATTTTCGCAGCACGCAACGAGACTCGGAGGGTAATTTTTTCGAGGCGAACCATCTGGAGGGCGATGTGGACATGTATGGTGTCATGAAAGCCTTCCTTGAATTGCAGCAACGCCGCCAATGCTCCATCGCCATGCGACCGGATCATGGACATCAAATGATAGACGACCTAAAGAAGAAAACCAACCCGGGCTACTCCTGCATCGGACGTTTACGGGGTCTGGCCGAGCTACGGGGATTGGAGATGGGTATCGCCTTATCCCTGTTCAAAGGACATTAAAAAGACAGCGTCTTACAGTTAGCACAGTACTGTGTACGAAGTACCGCAGTACTGTGGCTGAAGTACTACAGTACTCTGCACGAAGTATTGCGGTACTCAGCACGTAAGTACTGGAATACTTCGTACAGAGTACTGCCCTATTTATAGCACAAGGCTACCTCGACCCTATGGGGGAACATCACAAACCGAACAACCGGGGAATCAATAAGCTTAAATCCGGCAAGAACGCCACCAAGAACAAGACGATAACCATCGCCGCGAACATCGGCAGCAACGGACGGATCACTTGATCAATCTTTGTCCCCGCCACGCTACATCCGATAAACAATACCGAACCCACCGGTGGCGTACACAATCCCACACAAAGGTTCAACACCATCATGATCCCGAAATGTACCGGGTCCATCCCCAATTGCCCCGTCGCTATCGGCAGGAAGATCGGGGTAAAGATCAAGACAGCGGGCGTCATGTCCATAAAGATCCCGACAATCAATAGGATCACGTTTATAAGTATCAAGATGACCACCGGATTGTCGCTTATGCTCAGCAGAGCGGCACTTACCGTTTGAGGAATATTCTCATAGCTCATGATCCAAGACAAGCCCGTACAAGTCGCCACCAAAAGAAGGACGATAGCCGTAGTCTTGGCCGATCGCAATAACACTTGCGGCAATTTAGCCCAAGTAAGTTCTTTATAGATAAAAGAGAGGATTAACGCATACAATACAGCGATCGCCGAAGCCTCGGTCGCCGTAAACAGTCCCGCCAAGATTCCTCCGATCACGATCACCAATAGCATCAAACTAGGGATCGCCCTGAAAAATACCCTTGTCGCCTCCGAGAACGGAACACGTACGCCAACCGGATACCCCTTTCGTGCGGCAAACATAGCGGCTACGATCATGATCGCCACTCCCGTAAGAATTCCCGGTAGATAACCAGCCATAAACAAGGCGGATACAGAGACTCCACCACTCGCCAAGGAGTAAACGATCAAGACATTACTCGGAGGTATCGTCATGCCGGTAGTGGCGGAAGAGATATTTACGGCGGCACTGAAATTCGGATCGTAACCGGCCTTTTTCATCTCCGGTGTCATAATACTCCCGATAGCAGAGGCAGCGGCGGCGGCAGAGCCACTGATCGCCCCGAATAACATATTCGCCACGACATTGACTACCGCCAGTCCTCCGGGTAACCGTCCGACCAGCACCTTGGCGAAATCGATCAAGCGCAAGGCGATACCTCCGCTATTCATGATATTCCCCGCCAATATAAAAAACGGGATCGCCAGCAGAGCGAAACTGTCCAGACCCGAAGCCATACGCATCGCATAAGTCGTAAGGGCGGGAAGCGAGTCTATATTCACGAGCATCGTCAATATACCCGCCACGCCGATGCTATACGCTACCGGAACCCCGACCACCAGCAGGAAAAAGAAACTTATCACTAATACGAGTATACCTATAATATCCATATCATCAGTCTTTTAAGAATTAGAGGAACGAAATAAGGTGATCGCGTTATCTATCGCATAATAAGCGGTAAGCAATCCCCCTAGCGGCAATGCCAAATACACATATCCTAAATTAATCTCTAAGGAAGCCGAAGTAACTCCCAAATGAAAACGAGTGTATACCAGCCAAGCCCCTCCTACGATCAATACAAATACAGCGAATAAAAATACGATCAAGAAGATAAACAATCGCAAGAGCTTCCTGCGGGAAGGACGCATATGTTGAAGTAATAAATCAATCGCGAGATGCTCATTTTTACCGGATACATAAGCGGCCCCCAACAATCCCACCCAGATCAATAAATATCCGGCCAATTCATCCGTCACGGAACTCGGGGAAACCAGAATATACCGGCTTAATACCTGCCATAGCACATCCACGACCAAGAAAGCCATCAAGAAAATCAACGATAGCTCCAATCCTTTATCAATTATCTTTCTCATGGGTATTCTGTATTTGATCAATTAAATCATGAAAAACCGGATCATTCTTAAACCGCTCGATCATCGGGGCGGCGGCATCCATAAACGGCTGCTTATCCGGGTAAATAATCTCTACGCCATGCGCTTCCATCTCCTCAAGCGATTGCTTCTCTTGCTCCGCCCAAAGTTTCCGTTGATAAATAGCGGCGGCGTCAGCGGCCTGTCGCAGCCAATTACGTTCTTGTTCCGTCAGCTTCTGCCAAGTAGCCAAGCTAATGATGATCACGTCCGGACACATCGTGTGCTCATTGACTGAATAGTATTTTACCACCTCATGATGGAACGCCGTCGTCACGGAAGGCGTATTATTCTCGGCCCCATCCACGACATTACTTTGTAAGGCCGTATACAATTCACCCCAATCCACGGGAGTAGCCGAACCACCGAATGTCTTCATCATCTCCACGGCTATCGGGCTCTTTTGCACACGGATCTTCAGTCCTTTCAGATCCTCGGGAGTACGAATCTGCTTGTTTACCGTATAAAAGCTACGGGCCCCCGAGTCAAAATAAGCGAGTCCCCTAAACCAATAAGGTTCCGTTGATCCCAATATCTGTTTACCTACCGAACCATCCAACACCTCGAAAAACTGCTCACGGGAACGGAATAGATAAGGTATGCCAAATACCTTAAACGGATCGGCAAATCCTTCCAACGCAGCGGAGGAAACTTTCGTGATATCGAGACTTCCTATTTGAAGCAACTCTATACATTGATTTTCAGACCCCAATTGAGCGGAAGAATAAATGTCCATGCTCATCTTTCCTCCGGACAACTCTTTCAGACGCTCGTTCATATAGAGCAATCCCAAATGGACGGAATGGCTGGGGGGCAATCCGTGCGCCAGTTTCAGCACCCTTACATCCTTTACCCCTTCCTTACAGGAGAAGGAGAAAGATACGCACATCAGGAATAGCAGGGCGGTCTTTAGAACTTTCATATTAGAAATGTTAACAATTCGTTGTTTATCGACAAATATAAAGGAAATAATCGAATTGTGCACGTACACAGAAGAAAAAAGTGGCCGCTTTCTTCCTGCCTATATTCACATACGGAACAAGAAGAGCACGGCCTTGATTTAACCTATTTCTCTAATGTTATGATGAAACATCGAGACGGTCAAATGTAGAAACAATCAAAGTGACCGGTCTTATATCGACCGTGATCTTATTTCACGAAAGCGTGAAACTTATTCACGCCTTTTCTCTAACAACCATTTACGGATCTCCTCTATATCTTCCTTGTCCGCTTCTATAGTGATTGAATATCGCCGGGGTTCGTCCGCTAAATACACCTCCCGCAAGAAATCATAGGCTAAGACTTCCGATATACGCAGTAACAAATCCACATCAATACTGCTTCGCTTAAATATCTTATAAATATTGGTACGTTCATAATGAAGCGCATGGGCAAAATCGGAAACCGAAAGTCCCCGCTCTTCCATTTTTTCTTTTATTAACGAACCGATATGTATCTCCTTTTGTTCTTTCATATACAAAAGCCGTTTTTAAGGTAATCTTATCTCATAAATAAACCCACATCTGAGAAAAGGTGTGTTACACTTTACCTTAAACCCGTCAAACTGCGGCACGACCAAATGCCTTGTACACAACAGAAATAAGGCAAAGGAACACACCAAATACAGGTGTATTCGCATTGTCTATTTCTCTGTGTACTTTAAATTGGTCGTTTTCAGTTTAGAGAAATACCAGCAAATACAATATCGTCATCCTCTCTGACCAAAGAGCCAAACTAGTCCCCTCAATCATCGTATAATATCTCCATTTTACCTTCACAAAGGTAGGCAAATTCAACTATCAGAAAAAACACAAAGAATAAAAAGAAGTATAAACATATCGGAAATATAGGTCATTGAAAGAGGCTTTTTTATACTTTTGTGGTAAAACAATATCTAATGGCATCTAAAATACACAATGGAATACTCATTCTTACGCTAATTTTATTTGCGTCTTGCCGTACGCAAAAGCCTGCTCCACGCCCGGCCCCTCCCAAGACTATGGATTTCCCTACGGCGAATATTCCTCTTCCTGTCATGGATTTCAATTTCATGTTGCCGGAAGCTCCAGAGCTAGCGGTTTGTCATTCTCCTAGAAAAGATATCACGGAAGCCTTTACGCCCCGTGATAAAAGCCAGATAGCGATCAAGGACCCCAAACTATTCGATGAGAATAACACGGAAATTATTGATTTATCCTTGATCCCCGCCGGGGAATACGCATTTCCCCTTCCTAATGGAAACGTGATCTCTCCTTACGGGGGAAGGAGAAGACATCATTCCGGAGTAGATATCAAGACTTGTGCCAACGATACGATCGTGTCTGCTTTCGATGGTATTGTCAGGATGGCGAAACCATTCGCCGCCTATGGCAACGTTATCGTTGTCCGCCATTATAATGGACTGGAAACGATCTATAGCCACAACTCCAAGAACTTGGTTAAACCCGGAGATCGTGTTCTCGCCGGACAACCGATCGCCTTAACCGGACGTACTGGCAGGGCTACTACCGAGCATTTACATTTTGAGACTCGTATAAACGGAGTTCATTTCAATCCGAATATCGTCTTCAACATGGCTAAAAGGAAATTACGTTCAAAATGTCTGGTTTGTACCCAGAAAGGTAATAACGTAATCGTCAAATCGGTTGATATATTACCCCATCAAAAGGCTGGTCCATACGTACCGCCACCTCCTTATAAATGGGTTTACAATGAATGAAAAAAGGTCTTACGGACAATCCGTAAGACCTTTTTTCATTCCGTGGAGATGGAGAGATTCGAACTCTCGTCCAAACGAGGAATTAATTTGCTTTCTACATGTTTATCTTCGCCTTCATTGTCGGGGAAGAGCAAGACCGAAGCCACCCACTCATCCCTTATCCTCTAAAGTTTCGCCTGAGACCCGAGGCTTATCTCAAACTATCTCCGATATTGCTGCACCACCTGATCGGAACGCTTCGGAGCCACAGCATCCGGGTGATGTCACGTCCCCGCAACTTTTGCAGGGATTAAGCTTGAATCTACTATACTTCGATTAAGCAGCGAGAGCGTAATTATTTTCGCCAGTTAATTGTTCGTTGTCTGAGATTTAAGTGCAAGCCAACCACGCACTACATGCTTACAAACCACTTCTACCCGCTGTCAAAACCGGTCATCCCCATGGTTTTGTAATATTTCTTTTGGCAAAGATACATATAATTTCGAATTTAGCAAAGCCCCATAACTGATTCCTTACGATTAGGATTATTTTAATGTAAACGAAGCTGTTTTCACCTCTTTACTATTTCCACCGATCATTACCTGAAACTCACCCGGCTCAGCGACATAATCTAAGGTTGAATCGTAGAATTTCAACATATCCACATCAATATCAAAGGTTACTTTCTTGCTTTCTCCCGCTTTTAACGCAACTCGCTTGAATCCTTTCAATTCTTGGACCGGAGGGGTTATGCTGCGTACGATATCACGTAAATAAAGCTGTACGATTTCCTCTCCATCCTGAGCCCCGGTATTGGTAACAATCACGGATGCTTGAATTTTTCCATTTGCATCCATAGAATTCGTATTCAAAGATACATCGCCATACGTATAAGTCGTATAACTCAAACCGTAACCAAATGGATAAAGAGGCTCATTCAACACATCTATATAATTGGAGACATAACGAGTGTACCAAGCATCGGGAGACATAGGACGTCCTGTCATCTTATGATTGTAATAGATCGGACATTGGCCTGTTACACGAGGAAAAGACATGGTTAACTTCCCCGTCGGAGAAACCTTTCCGGTCAAGACATCGGCAATAGCCGCTCCTGCTTCCGTACCACCGAACCATACGTTCAAGATCGCATTCACCTGCTTTTCCTCGGATTGTAATGCCAAAGGTCTTCCGGTAAAAAGTACCATTACGATCGGCTTTCCTGTCTTTTGGATAGCATCCAGTAATTTTTTCTGCGTTTGCGGCATTTCAAGGATGGCTCTACTAGCGCCTTCTCCACTCATATCTATCGATTCACCCAAAGCAGCGATAATCACATCAGCGCCTTCCGCCACTTTTAGGGCCTCGGCGATTAATTGTTCATCGCTTCTATCATCCCGGGTTGAACGATTTTGATCCGTAAAGTTTGCTTCATAGACGGAATCATCGACTAGATTGCTGCCTTTTGCAAAAACAACCTCTACTCCATTTCCCAAAGATTCCTGTAAATCCTCTACCAATCCATGATAAGATTTAGTCTGCTCATCATATTTCCACGATCCAGCCATATTCGCCTTGCTATCCGCTAAAGGACCGACCACAGCGACCTTACGACATCCTTTAAGTGGAAGCAGATTATTATCATTTTTAAGTAACACGAAAGACTCCGCCGCAATACGACGGGCCGCGGATACGTTATTTACCGACAAGAACTCTTTGGCGGCTCTTTTCGGATTACAATATTTATATGGATCATGGAACAATCCCAATTGGTATTTTGAGATTAGTATTCTCCGGCAAGCAGAGTCAATCTCAGCCTCTGTTATTTTCCCTTCTTCCAATGATTTCTTTAATACGGCATGATAACAGTCCGCTATCATATCCATATCGACACCCGCCTTTAGCGCCTTGACTCCGACTTCCTGACTATTACCTATTCCATGGTTTACCATCTCCGCTATTGCCGTAAAATCAGACACGACAAAGCCGTTAAATCCCCATTGTTTACGCAACACGTCATTAAGAAGCCAAGTATTTCCGGTCGCGGGGATACTTTCAAATTCGTTGAATGAAGTCATGATACTTCCTACTCCTGCTTCTACAGCAGCCTGATAAGGACGCATGTAATAATTCATG